>Ga0209369_1000056_pt1 | contig 271927 bp, 284 predicted proteins | sample EBPBio142010_DNA_FD_185865 | JGI IMG/M metagenome (GOLD analysis project Ga0209369, IMG submission 185865) | Wastewater treatment Type I Accumulibacter community from EBPR Bioreactor in Madison, WI, USA - Reactor 1_10/4/2010_ DNA (SPAdes)... | ecosystem: Engineered > Bioreactor > EBPR >... | reverse complement strand
TCGTGTTCCCCGAGATCAACTACGACCAGATCGATCAGATGTGGGGCATGGACATCATCGTCTGCACCACGGCCAAGACCGACGAGGAAGCCAAGGCTCTCCTCGCCGAGTTCAAGTTCCCGTTCAACAACTAGGGACGGGAAGGGAAAAAGATCCATGGCTAAGAAATCCGCCATCAACCGCAACGAAGCCGTCAAAGCCCTCGTCGCCAAACACGCTGAAAAGCGCGCCGCTCTGAAGGCCATCGCGGCCGACGAGTCCAAGCCGCTGGAGGAGCGCTTCGAGGCGCGCCTGAAGCTGGCCGCCCTGCCGCGCAACGGTTCGGCGACGCGCATCCGCAACCGCTGTGAAGTCACCGGTCGTCCGCGCGCCTACTACCGCAAGCTCCACATGAGCCGCGTGGCGCTGCGCGAACTGGCCTCGCTGGGCCAGATCCCCGGCATGACCAAGTCGAGCTGGTAAGAGGAGATCCGACCATGATGATCAATGATCCCCTCAGCGACATGATCGCGCGCATCAAGAACGCTGCGACCCGCAAGCGTTCTTCGGTGCTCACCCCGGCGTCCAAGTTGCGTCAGCGCGTCCTGGATGTGCTGGCTAATGAAGGCTACATCCGCGGCTACAAGATCGTGGAGAACCCCGGCGAGTTCCCGCAGTTCGAAATCGAGCTGAAGTACTTCGACGGCCAGCCCGTCATCGCCGAGATCAGCCGTGTCTCCAAGCCAGGCCGCCGCGTCTATTCGTCGATCTCGGATCTCAAGCCGATCAAGAACGGCCTGGGCATCTCGATCCTGTCGACGTCCAAAGGCGTGATGTCCGACGCCGCCGCCCGCGAAGCCAATGTCGGCGGCGAAGTGCTCTGCAAGGTGTACTAAGATGTCTCGTATCGGAAAACAGCCGATCGCTGTGCCGCAAGGCGCCACGGTCACGCTCGACGGCCAGACCGTCAAGGTGAAGGGCCCCAAGGGCGAGCTGACCTGGTCGGTCGCCCCCGAGGTCGAAATGAAGCTCGAGAACGGCGAGCTGACCCTGTCGCCGCGCGAGGACACCCCGCGCGCCCGGGCGATGTGGGGCCTGTCGCGCTCCTTGGTCGGCAATATGGTCACCGGCGTCACCGAGGGCTTCGAGCGTACGCTCGAGCTGGTCGGGGTCGGCTATCGCGCAGCGATGAAGGGCAACGCCCTGTCGCTGCAGCTGGGACTGTCGCACGACGTCGACGTCACGCCGCCGGCCGGCGTCAGCTTCGCTGTGCCCAAGCAGACCGAGATCAAGATCTCGGGCATCGACAAGCAGGTCGTCGGCGAAACCGCCGCCAAGATCCGCAAGTTCCGTCCGCCGGAGCCCTATAAGGGCAAGGGCATCCGCTACGCCGGCGAGACCGTGCGTCGCAAGGAAGGCAAGAAGAAGTAGGCCATGGCTCTCTCTCCTCTGCAAATCGCCAAGCGCCGCGCCGAGCGCAACCGCCGCCGTCTGAAGTCTCTGGCGAACGGTCGTCCGCGTCTGTCGGTCCACCGCTCGGACAAAAACATCTCGGCCCAGATCATCGACGACGCCGAGGGCAAGACCCTGGCGTCCGCCTCTTCGCTGGAAGGCGAAAAGGGCAAGAAGGGCAAGGGTTCGGACGTCGATGCGGCCGCCCGGATCGGCAAGCTGATCGCCGAGCGTGCGCTCAAGTCGGGCGTCACCGAGGTCGTCTTCGACCGCGGCGGCTACATCTATCACGGACGGGTCAAGGCGCTGGCGGAAGCCGCGCGCGAAGCCGGCCTCAAGTTCTAAGGATCGATCATGGCTCGTGAACCCCAACGTGGTGATCGCCGCGACCGTCGCACCCCTGAGGCCGAAGGCCCCGACAGCGACATCGTCGAGAAGCTGGTCCACATCAACCGCGTCGCCGCCACCGTGAAGGGTGGTCGTCGCTTCTCGTTCGCCGCCCTGATGGTGGTGGGCGACCAAAAGGGCCGCGTCGGCTTCGGCCACGGCAAGGCCCGTGAAGTGCCGGAAGCTATCCGCAAGGCGACCGAAGAAGCCAAGAAGTCCATGATCCGCGTCCCGCTTCGCGAGTCGCGCACCCTGCACCACGACGGCGAAGGCCGCTGGGGCGCCGGCAAGATCATGATCCGTTCGGCCCCTCCCGGCACCGGCGTCATCGCCGGCGGCCCGATGCGCGCCGTGCTCGAAACCCTGGGCGTCCAGGACGTCGTCGGCAAGTCCAAGGGCTCGTCCAACCCGTACAACATGGTGCGGGCCACGTTCGAGGCCCTGAAGCTGCAGTCGTCGCCCCGTCAGGTCGCCAACAAGCGCGGCAAGAAGGTCGCCGACATCATGGGCCGCCGGGCCGATGGCGCCTCGTCGCCTGAAGCGGCGCCGGAAGCTGTGGAGTCCTGATCATGGCCAAGAAAGACGCCAAGACCGTCACCGTTCGCCAGACCGGCAGCCCGATCCGCCGCCGCCCCGACCAGCGCGCGACGCTGGTGGGCCTGGGCCTGAACCGGATGGGCCGCGAGTCCACGCTTGAAGACACCCCGTCGGTGCGCGGCATGATCGCCAAGGTCGCCCACCTGACTGAAATCGTCGAATAGTAGGCTATTCGCCCTCTCCCGACCCGGGGGAGGGCGTCTCGCTTCTTGCGACACGACGCCGGGCCGCTTATTAGCGGCCCTTCGTTTTTCCAAACGCCGAGTCCGCCCCCACGGGCGGGCGCTAGAGACCGAGAGGACCAGGCACATGAAACTCAATGAACTGCGCGACAACGAAGGCGCCCACAAAAAGCGGATGCGCGTTGGTCGCGGTCCCGGCTCGGGCAAGGGCAAGACGTCCGGTCGTGGCGTCAAGGGCCAGAAGTCGCGCACCGGCGTGTCGCTGCTGGGCTTTGAAGGCGGCCAGATGCCGCTGCACATGCGCATGCCCAAGCGCGGCTTCAACAACCCCGGCGCCCTGAAGCTGGCCGAGGTCAATCTGTGGCGCCTGGCCAAGGCCATCGACGCCAAGAAGCTGGACATCAAGACGGTCATCGACGCCGACGCCCTGATCGCCGCCGGCGTGATCCGCCGCGCCAAGGACGGCGTGCGCCTGCTTGGGCACGGCGAGATCAAGGGCAAGCTGAACCTGAAGGTCTGGTCAGCCTCGGCCTCGGCCGTGAAAGCTATCGAGGCCGCCGGTGGTTCGGTCGAACAGGCCCGTCCGGCCAAGACCGAAGACTGATCGCGACACGGTGAGGGGCGCGGTTTCCGATCTTCGGATGGCGAGCCCTTCGCAACCTTCCCGGCCTCTTTGCGACGGGCAGTTGAGCCCGCCCCTCGCATCCGAGGCGCAACGCACCTATCTGACGACGACTAGTCGCGGGGTATCGGAATGGCTTCGGCCGCAGAACAGCTAGCTGCAAACCTGAACGTGGGCACCTTCGCCAAGGCGAAGGATCTGCACGCGCGCCTGTGGTTCACCCTGGCGGCGATGATCGTCTATCGCCTGGGCACCTACATCCCGATCCCCGGACTGAACGTCGACGCCTTCGCCCAGGCCTTCCAGAACCAGTCCCAGGGCATCCTGGGCATGGTCAACATGTTCTCGGGTGGCGCGGTCGAGCGGATGGCGGTCTTTGCGTTGAACGTGATGCCGTACATCTCGGCCTCGATCATCGTGCAACTGCTCGGAGCGGTTTATCCGCCGTGGGAAAAGCTGCGCAAAGAAGGCGGCGAGGCTGGTCGCAAGACGCTGAACCAGTACACCCGTTATCTGACGGTGGCCCTGGCCATCGCCCAGTCGTTCGGCATTTCGATGAGCCTTCAAGGCGTCGCCAACGATCCGGGCGTGTTCTTCGTCCTGACCACGGTTACGACCCTGACCGGCGGCACCATGTTCCTGATGTGGCTGGGCGAGCAGGTCACGGCGCGCGGCGTCGGCAACGGCATCTCGCTGATCATCTTCGCCGGTATCGTGGCGGTTCTGCCGCAGTCGCTGGCCCAGCTGTTCGAGCTCACCCGGCAGGGCCAGATCTCGGCGTTCCTGCTTTTCGCCATCCTGGCGCTGTCGGTCGTGATCGTGGTCGCCATCGTGTTCATGGAGCGGGCCCAGCGCCGGCTGCTGATCCAGTACCCCAAGCGTCAGCAAGGCAACCGCATGGTTGGCGGCGACAGCTCGTTCTTGCCGCTCAAGGTCAACACCGCCGGCGTTATCCCGCCGATCTTCGCCTCGTCGCTCTTGCTGCTGCCGACGACGGTTTCGGCCATGCTAGCCCAGAACCCTGAAGCGGTGCCCTCTTGGCTGCAGTGGCTGAACACCGTCATGCCGTACCTTCAGCATGGCCAGCCGGTGTTCATGCTGCTCTACGGCGCATTGATCATCTTCTTCTGTTTCTTCTACACCTCGATCGTGTTCAATCCTGAGGACACCGCCGAGAATCTGAGGAAATACGGCGGCTTCCTGCCCGGCATCCGCCCCGGCAAGCGTACGGCCGAATACCTCGACTATGTCCTGACCCGACTGACCGCGATCGGCGCGGCCTATATCGCGGTGATCTGTCTGGTGCCCGAGTTCGGCATTGCCCAGCTCGGCCAGCTGACCATCGTCACGGCGCTGGGCGGAACGTCGATCCTGATCATGGTCTCGGTGACCATGGACACGGTCGCTCAGATCCAGTCGCACCTGCTGAGCCATCAGTACGAGGGGCTGATCAAGAAAGCCAAGTTGCGCGGACGCGGTGGTCGACGCTAAGTCGAGACCCGGAGGTAAGACGTGGCCTTGAACCTGATTCTGTTCGGACCGCCTGCAGCCGGCAAGGGCACACAGGCCAAGCGCCTCGTGTCAGAGCGCGGCATGATCCAACTCTCGACCGGCGATATGTTGAGGGCTGCGATCGCTGAGGGCGCGGAGATCGGCCAGCGTTGCAAGGCGATCATGGAGGCCGGGCATCTCGTGCCCGACAATATCGTCATCGCCCTGATCGAGCTGCATCTGGATGAAGCTGAGGCGGTCGGCGGCGCCATCTTCGACGGCTTCCCCAGAACTCTGGCCCAGGCCGAAGCCCTGGATGAGATGCTGGAGCGGCGCGGCGCCCGCATCGACCACGTGATCCGTTTGAAGGTCGATGAGGACAGACTGCTCGCGCGCGTCACCAAGCGGTTTGAAGAGCAGGGACGTCCCGACGACAACCCCGAGACCTTTGTAACGCGTCTGGCCGCCTACAATGCCCAGACCGCACCGCTGCTCCCGTACTATGGCGACCAGGGCAAGCTGGCCGAGATCGACGGCATGGGTTCGGTCGAGGATGTCGCGGCCCAGATCGACGCGATTCTGGGTTAGAGCCTCGCCGCTCATCCAAATGCCGGTCTGATGCGTTGATCCCCCGTGCGCCCTTCTCGCGCGAGAGGATTTCGAAACGTGCCGGCTGGCCGACGTCCCGTGAACCCGGATCGCCGCATCCGCGCCGCCGCCATGGGCGCGGTTGTCGCCGGGCACGTCGGGTTTCTTACCCTGATCGTGTTGGCCGCGCCGTCTCTGCCGCCGTCCCCGGGGGCGCCGCCGATTCAGGTTGAGCTGATCCGGCCCGCGGCCCCGCCGCCAGAGCCGCCGCCACCATCTGACGACCTGAACATGGGAGGCGGCTCCCCCGCTACGCCGTCCCGCGTCCATGTTCCTCCCGAGCCTCCGCCGGATGTTCGGCCCAGCCCCGTGCCGGTCCCTCCTGAACCCGCGCCGGAGCCAGCGCCCCAGATTGGCTCCTCCGGTGTCCAGACCGGTGAGGGACGCGGGCAGGGTGGTCGGGGCGAGGGCCTCGGATCGGGCGTCGGCCCTGGCCTTGGGGCAGGGTCCGGCTCAGCGCCGCCACGGCTGATCCGGGCCCCAGAGCAGGCTGAACTCAGGGCGCTGCATCCGCCCGAGGCGCTCAGGGCCCGGCGCGGCGGAATCGTGTCGATGCGCTGCCGCATCCGCACTGATGGAGCCTTGGAAGCCTGTTCGACGGTCCGCGAAACGCCGTCGGGCCAGGGCTTCGCCGCCGCCGCGGTGCGCGCGGCCCCTTATTTCCGGTTCGAGCCGCCGCGCGTTGATGGACGCCCGGTCAGCGGCCAAACGGTGACGGTGCGGGTCGAGTTCATGGTGCGATAGACGGTTGGCTTGATCCAAAGCAGGTTCGGCGCGTTCATGCCTGGGACACCGGCGCTCTGGCAGGGACGCCGCCATGACGGAGATCACGCCCACAATGACGGCGCCCGCCATCCTGAGGGATCCGCGCACGCGCAAAGCGGGCCTGGTGGCGGTGGTGCTGGCCGGCCATGCGGCGCTGTTCGTGGGCCTGATTCTGGCCCAGCCCCGGGTCGCGCCGATGATTCCATCGCCGCCGATCCTGGTTGAGCTGATCCGCCCTGAACCTGAGCCGCCGCCTGAGCCGCCGCGGGCTGTCTCACGCGAGGCCGGCGGCGGCGCTCCGGCCACCCCCTCGCGGGTCCGACCGGCCGAGCCGCCGACGCGTCCGGTCGAGCCGGAAGTCCTGGCGCCGCCCGAGCCTGCGCCCGAACCGGTCCAGACCATCGGTGCAGCGCCCATCGACACGCCCGATCAGGGCCGGGGCCAGGGCGGGCGGGGGACCGGCACCGGCTCTGGCGTCGGGGCGGGTTCTGGCGCCGGGTCCGGCGCGGGGCGGGCTGTCCTGCTCTCGGGGGCGTCACGCGAGCAGATACGCCGGGCCCAGCCCCGGACCGGCCTTGCAGTCCGCGTGGTCGGCCGTGCCGAGATGCGTTGCCGCATCCGCCTGTCGGGCCAGCTGGAGGGCTGTTCGGTCACACGTGAGCTGCCGCCGGGCAGTCGACTGGGGCAGGCCGCCCTGTCACTGGCGCCCCACTATCGCTGGCGTCCTCCCACGGATGGTCAGGGCCGACTCCAGGACAATACCGAGATCGTCATCGGCGTGGACTTCTCGCCCTAGGCCGAGGCGGCTTGACGTTGACGTGGGCGTAACTATCTAGAGCAGCAGGTTAGGGAGAATTCCGTTGCGAGAATCCCTTGCCAACCCGTTGACGCGCCGGGAATCCCCTGTATAACGGCGCGCTTCCGCGAAAGACGCGATCAGCGCCGGGCTTGAACCATTGAGCCGGGTTGCCGTTCGCGTCTGTTGTGCGTACTGGAGAATCAATACCTTGGCCCGTATCGCTGGCGTCAACATCCCGACCAACAAGCGCGTCGAAATCGCGCTGCAATACATCCATGGCATCGGCCCGCGGTCTGCCAAGACCATCATGGAGCAGGTCGGCATCGACGCTGCCCGCCGCGTCAATCAGCTGACTGACGCCGAGGTTCTGGCCATCCGTGAGACGATCGACCGCGAGTTCACCGTCGAGGGCGATCTGCGCCGCGAGACGTCGATGAACATCAAACGTCTGATGGACCTGGCCTGCTACCGCGGCCTGCGTCACCGCAAGGGCCTGCCGGTCCGCGGCCAGCGCACCCACACCAACGCCCGCACCCGCAAGGGTCCGGCCAAGCCCATCGCCGGCAAGAAGAAGTAAGATCTAGATGGCCAAGGCTCCTGAGCGCCTCAAGAAGCGCGAACGCAAGAACATCACCTCGGGCGTGGCGCATGTGAACGCCTCGTTCAACAACACCATGATCACGATCACCGACGCGCAGGGCAATGCGATCTCGTGGTCGTCGGCCGGCGCCATGGGCTTCAAGGGTTCGCGCAAGTCGACCCCTTATGCCGCCCAGATGGCCGCCGAGGACGCCGGCAAGAAAGCGATGGAGCACGGTGTGCGCACGCTGGAAGTCAACGTCGCGGGCCCGGGTTCGGGCCGCGAGTCGGCTCTGCGCGCCCTTCAGGCCGTCGGCATGACCATCACCACTATTCGCGACGTCACGCCCATGCCGCACAACGGCTGCCGGCCGCCTAAGCGTCGCCGGGTCTAAGACCCGAACCTAATCCTTTTACGCCGGTCGGCGGAGCCTCCATCCCCAGGCTCCGGCGGCCGGCGAAACCCGTTCGAGGGACGATAATGATCGAAAGAAACTGGCTAGAGCTCACCCGTCCCGACAAGCCCCAGATCGAAACCGGCAAGGACGCCAACACCAAGGCGAAATTGACGGTCGAGCCGCTGGAGCGGGGCTTTGGCGTGACGCTCGGCAACGCCCTGCGTCGCGTGCTGTTGTCCTCGCTGCAGGGCGCTGCGGTGACCTCGGTGCACATCGACGGCGTGGTTCACGAGTTTTCCTCCATGGAAGGCGTGCGTGAAGACGTTGTCGACATCGTGCTCAACATCAAGCAACTGGCCCTGCGGATGCACGCCGAAGGCCCCAAGCGCATGATGCTGCGGGCTGAAGGCCCTGGCCCGGTGACCGCGTCGCAAATCGACGCCCCGGCCGACATCGAAATCCTGAACGGCGACCATGTGATCTGCACCCTGGACGAGGGCGCCAAGATCCGCATGGAGTTCACGGTCCAGAACGGCAAGGGCTATGTCCCGGCCGAGTTCAACCGTCCGGAAGACGCCCCGATCGGCCTGATCGCGGTCGACGCCTTGTACTCGCCGGTCAAGAAGGTCGCCTACAAGGTTGATCCGACCCGCCAGGGCCAGTCGCTGGACTATGACAAGCTGGTCCTCGACATCGAGACCAACGGCGCGGTTTCGCCGGTCGACGCGGTCGCCTACGCGGCGCGCATCCTGCAAGACCAACTGCAGCTGTTCATCACCTTCGAAGAGCCCAAGCAGGCCGTCGAAGCGTCGGAAGCGGGTCCGGATCTGGGCTTCAATCCGGCGCTGCTGAAGAAGGTCGACGAGCTGGAGCTGTCGGTCCGTTCGGCCAACTGCCTGAAGAACGACAACATCGTCTACATCGGCGACCTGATCCAGAAGACCGAGGGCGAAATGCTTCGTACTCCGAACTTCGGCCGCAAGTCGCTGAACGAGATCAAGGAAGTCTTGGCCTCGATGGGCCTGTCGCTGGGCATGGACGTTCCGTCCTGGCCGCCGGAGAACATCGAAGAGCTGGCCAAGAAGATGGACGACCAGATTTAGGTCCTGACCTGATCCTTACGGCAGGGGCCAGAGCGAAAGCTCTGGCCCTTTCCAATTTATGAGAGCCGGTTTTCCGGCGATCACTCGCCGGGAAGGACCCCAAACCCTGTCCTGGCGAACTCGGCCCCTCGGGGCCGACCTCGGAGCGGGCCGGCGCCATTCGGGCGCCGGGCCTTTGTCTCCGGGTTGCTTTGGGGAAACGGTTCGGCTGCGCGCCGCCGTTTCTTAGGAGATTGACCATGCGTCACGGCAACGCCCACCGTAAACTGGGCCGCACTTCGGCTCACCGCACCGCCATGTTCGCCAACATGGCCGCCTCGCTGATCAAGCACGAGCAGATCACCACCACCTTGCCCAAGGCCAAGGAGCTGCGCCCCTTCGTCGAGAAGATGGTGACCCTGGCCAAGAAGGGCGGCCTGGCCAACCGTCGTCTGGCCATCAGCCGCGTGCGCGACGTCGAACAGGTCGGCAAGCTGTTCGAGGTCCTGGGCCCGCGCTACGCCGACCGTAACGGCGGCTATATCCGCATCATGAAGGCCGGCTTCCGCCACGGCGACAACGCCGCCATGGCCGTCATCGAATTCGTTGATCGCGACACGTCGGAAAAGGGCAAGGACTCTGGTCCGGTCCAGGCTGCGATGTTCGCCGACGAAGACTAACCTCTCACGAGGTCCGGGTTGAGAAAGGGCGGTCCGCGAAGGCGGGCCGCCTTTTTCTTTGGCGGTGTTCATGTTGAGGGATGAGCGGTGAATTCGGGCGCGAGCGTCCCCTGCTTCAGCGACAGCGCACCCGCGTCAGCCACGATGATTGACCGGCGTTATCCAGAGGTGCAGTGTGACGGCAGGCTGTCAGGGATTGTTGTCAATGGTCTCGATGCTCCACCCCCGTACCGTTGCAGGCGCGCTCTCACTCATCATCGCCGGATTCGGCGCGCTACCGGCGCAGGCTAGCCCGTCCGTGCTGCGGGGCTTTCTGAACGCCGAACCGGCTGTCGCGTCGCGCGGAACGCAAGCCGGAACGCGGGAGGTGCGGGTCGCGGTCGATCAACCGCTGGGACCGGCGCCGGCGATGTCAGCCTTCAGGCTGGATTTCGGCCGTTCCGACCATCGTATCCAGCGCATGATGATCATGCCGGATGGGACCGCCTTTCGCGCTGCCTTGAGCGACCAGAACGGCGACGACAGCTTCCGCGCCATGGGGGTGTGGTGGGTCATTCCCGGAGCCACAGGCGGGACCGTCAGCGGTTTGGTTCGCGGCGTCGGCGATTTTGAGGTGCCGCCCGGTCCGCCGAATACGACCCTGGTTCTAAGTGGGTTCGACTTTCGTCGTGCTGATGGGGGGGACGCCAATGTCCGCACCCTCGCGATCCAGCTCGATGGAGAGAGCCGACGGATCCGCACCGTTCTGCTGGATGATCAGGGAACCGATTTCACGGCCCTCGCCGAGGCGGTCGGGGTGGGTTTTGCTTTCTCGATCATCGGCGGTCCGACCGGCGCTCTTGGCGGAGCCGGCGGCATGGCGAACCTGAATCAGGGGCCGGTCAACGCCAATTCGCGGCTGCGCGCCTACAACGTCGAGATCGCCTATGCCTGGGTGCCCAACCGCTACGTCGATACGATGAGAGAGGTGTCGGGCAGTGACCGCAGGCGGTCGGCGTTCAGCGGCGCGTTGCCAGGCGACGAGCAACATGCGCTGACTGGATTCAGCTTCCACTTCGGCAATGCGGACCACTTTATCGGTCGTATGGGCGTGCATATGGGTGGACCCGACCCCGTCATCTCCTGGCAGGATTCAAACCTGGACGATCCGATCCAGTGGTCCGTGCGCTATGTACCGGTTCGGCCCGACCCGCAGGCCAACCTCTTGCGTCCGCGGGTATCCCCTGCGCCCGGGACTCGCGACTGAGGAGCCTGTCGGGCGCGCCGGTCGGGAGTCGGGTCTGCGTCCTATTCTTTCGACAGGTCCTGCCGCAGGAACAGCGCCAGCGCGCCGCCGAAGCCACCGATCACCCACACCGCCAGAGCCGCCGCAGAGGCCCAGACCAGGGCGGAGGGCAGTTCCATGCCCGGCAGGGGAACCGGCTGCATCGCCATCTTCAGAATATCGGCGCCCAGCGACGGCATCAGGAACGGCCGCCACCACTCCATTTCGGCCGGCGGCATATTGGAGGTCAGGGCCTGAAGGATGCTCTGGGCGATGCCGAGCCCCAGCGGGACCATCAGAGCCGCCAGGATCGAGCGGGTGACGACCGCCGCCAACGCCGCCACGGCTCCCGCCTGAAGCAAATGAACCCAACTGAGGCCGAAGGCGCCCAGAATCAGACTCAGGGCCCCGTCCTCAAAGCCGCCGACGGCGCGTTGGCCGTCGGCCAGGGCCCCGATCAGGCCGGCGATCACGGTCAGTACGGCCCCGAGCAGCAAGCTGGCCGCCGCCGCTCCGGCATAGACCAGGATCTTGCCCAGCAAGCTGTTGGCGCGGGTGTTGCGCGGGGCCATCAGCCGCCAGGTCTCCCAGCGGTATTCGCCCGCGAAGATCACCGCCGCCCCGATCAGGCAGAACAGGATGGTTAGGGGAAAGGTCGGCGGAGCCAGCGAGCTCTGGATCGCCTGGGCCAGATTGAACGGAATTAAGTCCTGTAGCGACGGCCCACCCTGGTTCGGATTGAAGGCGTCCTCCAGCCACAGCTCGCTGAGAAGCGCGATAATCAGCCCGACCACCGGCAGGAAGACGAAGGCGAAGAACGAGGTGCGCCAGTTCTTCGTCAGCTTGAAGGTCTCGGCGGCGATGGCGTCAACGAGCATCGCGGGCCTCCGTCTGCTGCATGAATACGGCCTCAAGATCGGCGCCGACCCAGCGCGCCTCGGTGATGTCGACGCCCTCGGTCGCCAGCTTGCGGATCAGGGTGGGGGCCTCAGCACGCGAGATCGACGCCAGCACCGCCTGGTCATCGAGGCTGGCCGCCTCGCCGATCAGGGCCTGGGCGCGAGCCGGGTCATTGACGCTCAGGCGCAGCCGCTCGCCGCCGGCCCCGCCGATCAGTTCGGAAACCTTGCCCTCGGCGGCCAGTTTGCCGCGATTGAGGATGGCGACCCGGTCGCAGATCTTCTGAACCTCGGCCAACTGGTGGCTGGCCAACACGACGGTGACGCCGTCGTTGTCGGCCAGATCGCGAAGAAGCGCCCGCATCTCATTGATGCCGTTCGGGTCCATGCCCGAGGTCGGCTCGTCCAGAATGACCATTGAGGGCCGACCCAGCAGGGCGGCGGCCACGCCGAGCCGCTGATGCATCCCGACCGAGAAGCCCTTGACCTTGCGCCCGGCGGCCTCGGTCAGGCCGACGCGCTCGAGCAGGGCGTCGACCTCGGCTGCATCGCCGCCCAGGCCGCCGGCGACGCTGAGCATCCTGAGGGTGTCGCGGGCGCTGAGGAAGGGATGAAAGCGCGGCGTCTCGATCATCGAGCCGATCCGGCGCGGCACGCCCGGCGGACCGCCCAGCACCGTCGCCTGGCCGGCGGAGGGCCGGATCAGGCCCAGCCAGATGCGAAACAGGGTCGACTTGCCCGCACCGTTGGGGCCCAGCACACCATAGACGCCGCCCTCGGGCGCCTCCAGCGTCAGGCCGTCCAGGGCGTGGACGTCGCCATAGGTCTTGGTCAGATTGGTCGCGGTCAGGATCGCCGTCATGAAGCGAGATTGGCCGCGCTCGAGGTCACTCGCAAGCGGTCAACGGATTAAACCTTGGACAGGTGGTCGCGGGCTTGTCGTGCGGCCTTGTCTGCGAGACAGCGCCGCGAGTCCCAGCCACTCTCTGGCCCACTGCATTGACTTCGTCTGGGAGAGGCCGTCCCCATCGCTCCGGAGGAGGGGACTGTGATGACGAGGCTTGCGATTTTGCCGGCGATGATCGCCCTCATGCTTGGCGGCTGCGCCGTGACGTGGCTTCCGGCTTCGGACGGACCCGATCCGCGGACGGCGGCGTGGTGGCGCACGACCGGGGAGCTGTCTGGCGACGATATGGAAGGCCGCGACACCGGCTCAGCGGGCTATGACCGGGCTGCAGCCTATGTCGCCAGCCGGTTCGCGGCGGCGGGCCTGACGCCGGCGGGCGATGTCGGCCAGTGGGCCCAGCGCATCGCTTTCGAAGACGTCGAGATCGTCGCCGAGGGGACGCGACTGGCCGTGGATTGGGACGCTGGCGGCGAGCGTGTCCTGGACTTTCTGCACGAGGTCTCGGTCACCCCGACCTGGGGCATGGCCGAGGGGATCGATGCACCCCTGGTCTTTCGCGGCTATTGCGCGCCGTCCGACATGATCGAGGTCCGGGGCGCGGTGGTGGTGTGTTTCGGCACGCGCCGTGCGGGCCAGACGACCGGCGCCCAGAGGCTTGAGGCGGCGACTGCGGCCGGGGCGGTGGCCATGATCAGTGTCGACGATCCGGGCTTCACGATCGAACCGGCCCGCTGGCCGCTGGCCTATGCTCGCAGCGTCGTCATCGCCGATGAGACGCCGCGCCCGCGCTCCATACCGATCCTGCGGCTTTCGGCCCCTGCCTTTGCCGACCTGGCGGCGGCGTCCGGCCGCGACGGCGCAGCGATCCTTTCGGAAGGCGCGCGGTTAGAGCCGATGGCCGCCTTCGATTTCGCGGGCCGGCTGGTCGCCCGCTTCGCCACCCGCCGGCGCAGCTATGTCTCGGCCAATGTGCTGGGTGTTCTGCCGGGAACCGATCCCGATCTGGCGGATCAGCCGATCCTGCTGATCGCCCATCTGGACGGCTACGGTTACGGCACGCCCGTCAACGGCGACGGGCTGTACAACGGCGCGCTGGACGACGCGGCCTATGTGGCGACCCTGATCACCCTGGCCGATGCCCGGGCCGGGCGCGGCTATCGCCGGCCGGTGATCTTTGCGGCGGTCACCGGCGAGGAGAAGGGATTGCTTGGGTCACGCTGGCTGGCCGCCCACCCGACCGAGGCGACGGGGTGGCCGGTCGCGGTGCTCAACCTGGATCAACTGCGGCCACTGTATCCGCTGACGATCCTGACTACCCTGGCGCTGGATGACAGCTCGCTGGGGCAGACCGCGCGCGAGATCGCCGGCCCCATGGGGATTGCGGTGCAGCCAGACCGGGAGCTGGAGCGCGGCTTGCTACGCCGGACGGATCACTGGCCCTTCATGCAGCGGGGTGTTCCGTCGATCAGCTTTCTGTTCGGCGTGGAGCCCGGAACCGAGGCCGAGGTTCGCTACCGAGACTGGTACCGGAACCGCTATCATGCGCCCCAGGACGATATGAGCACGCCGATCGACTTTCAGGCCCAGGCGGACTTTCACACCTTCTGGTTCGCCCTGGTCGAGGCGGTGGCGAACGCCAATGAGCCGCCGCGCTGGAACCCGGAAAGCCCCCATCGACCGGTGAACTAGTATCGCGCCCTGAGAGCCTGCTGGAGGCCGCGAGCGTCATAAGCCTCGGGGCGGCTGGGGGGCGCGCCGCGCCCCATGACGATTTCCAGGGCCGTCGAGGTCGGCGAGGGGCCCTGGACGTTCAGGCCGACACCGACCCCAACGCCGGACGAGGAATAGCTGCCGTAAGGACCGCGATAGCGTCCGCCGCCGTAGCCGATGCCCAGGCTGGGCCGAAAACCGCCGGCGGAATCAGGCCGGCCATCGACAAGACGCTGGGTCACCTCGAACCAGTCGTGGCCCTGTTCCAGCGTCAAGTCGGCGGCGCGCAGCAGCGCCATATCCGCCACCGGGCCGGGTGCGCCGACGCCATCGTAGGTGACGCGCCAGCGTTGGCTGTCGATGCGGTATTCGGAATAGCCTTGGCTGCCCCGGGCGGTCTGCGGACCATAGGGCGCGAGCGTGGCGCACCCGGCCAGGGCCAGGGCCGCAGCGGCGATGAGAGCAGGGGTTTTCATGGTGGCGGTCCTCCTTCCTGTATTAGCGTGTGGAAGCCGCAGAGTGTTCCGTTCTTTCCCTTTTCCCGCAAGGGGAGAAGGGTTCAAAGCTGGGCCTTTGGATGCGGACAAGTCTAGAGCCCCAACCGCGCGCGCACCTCAATCATGTCGGCGGGTAGGGGGGCTTCGACCTGTTTGCGGCCGCCCTCGGGGTGGGGGAAGTCAAGCCGGGCGGCGTGCAGCATCAGGCGCGGAACTGCGGCCCCGCCGGCAGTCAGGCCCCCGCCGTAGCGGACATCGCCCAGGATGGGCCGGCCGATGGCGGCCAGATGCACCCTGAGCTGATGCATTCGTCCGGTCAGGGGCTCCAGTTCGACCAGAGCGGCCTCGTCATTGGCGGCCAGGGTGCGATAGCGACTGTGAGCGGCCTGGGCCCCGTCCTGATCCTCGGGGCAGATGCGCATGTAGGCTTCGCGCCCGATCTCCTCGCGGCGCAGGGCCAGGCGAATGTCGCCGCCGCTCGGCTCGGGCGCGCCGCCGCCGACCAGCGCCAGATAGGTCTTCCTCATCTGCCGCCCCTGCATCGCCTTGCCCAGCAAGCCCAGGGCTGGCTTGGTCTTGCCCGCCAGGATGACGCCGGACGTGTCGCGGTCGAGCCGATGGACCAGCTCGGGCCGCTTGCCGTTCGAGCGGGCGAAGGTCCAGAGCAGATCATCCAGCGTATGGGCCTGGATCCGCCCGCCCTGGCTGGACAGTCCGGACGGCTTGTCGAGGACCAGAACCAGGGCGTCCTGGAACAGGACGCGCGACCGGACGAAGGCCTTGTCGTCGTCGCTCAAAAGAACAGGGGCGCGGGTGTTCACTCACGCCCCTTAGCCGTCTTTGGCTGAATCGTCAGCCGTTCAGCGCAGGACGCCGCGCCGGGCGATGGTGATGGCGTACCAGAGGAAGAAGGCCGCCCCCAGGAAGATAAAGCCGTACATCATCATGTCCGACTGGCCGAGGTCGGCGCGGAAAGACGACAGGCCGAAGGTGTAGACGAGGCTGACCAAGAGGCCGATCATCGACACCCAGAACAGATAGACGGCCCATCGCGAGCGAAAGAGCAGGGCCACAGTGCCGAGGAAGGCGCCCCAGGTTCCGGCCAGCCAGGCCCCATAGGTCCAGGTCGGCATGGCGTCCATCCGCGCCGCCTGTTCGGCGGTGACGCCCATGGTCGCGAACCACATTTCGCGGTCGATGAAGGTCATAGCGAAGTCGGTGGCGCCGAAGCCGTTCCAGAGCAGGCCCAGCAGGCCCACGGCCCACAGGTGCCAGGGTCTGACTCCTCCCTCGCTCATCGCAGCACGCCACGCGCGGCCATGCGGCCGGCGTACCACCACAGGAAGGCGGCGATCGCCGCGATGACCCAGGGCATGAACTTCATGGCTTCCATGCCGGCAGCGACCGGCATCGGATTGATCAGGCCATAGACCAGACTGACCACCGCGCCGACCAGCGAGACGGCGAACAGCCAAACGGCCCAGCGTTTACGCAGCAGCAGGGCGATGGAACCCAGGGCGGCGCCCCAGACCCCGGCGATCCACGGCGCGTACATCCAAGTCGGCATGGCGTTGAAATAGTCGATCATGGCCTGGTTCATCCCGGCGGCGCGCATATAGGCCTCGCCTTGGGTGTTAGTCATGATGAAGTCATAGGCGCCGAAGCCGTTCCAGAGCAGGCTTAGGACGCCCACTACCCACAGGTGCCAGGGCGCGCCGCCGCCGGAATCCGGCGTTGAAGTCGTGTCGTCAGTCATTGTCCCCTCCCAAGGATCAAACGAACGGCGGGAGGGTAACCACGGTTTTCAACCAGCGGCAACGCTTGGCGCTGGCGATGCGCGCGGTTGAAGGCGACGGCGGGATTAACCCGCCGCCTCTTCCTCGGTCGTGCGAGCCTTCTTTTCGGAGCCCTGGATTTCAAAGGCGATCTTGCCGTCCTTGAGCACCACATCGACGTGGCCGCCGCGCGTCAGACGCCCGAACAGAATGTCGTCGGCCAGCGGCTGTTTGATGCTTTCCTGGATGACCCGGGCCAGCGGTCGGGCGCCGTAGAGTTCATCAAAGCCGTTCTCCGCCAGCCAGCCCGCCGCCTCATCGGACAGCGAGATGGTGACGTTGCGATCAGCCAGCTGGGTCTCCAGCTGTTTGATGAACTTGTGCACGACCAGCCGAATGACCTCGGGCGTCAGCGGCTTGAAGGCTACGACCGCATCGAGCCGGTTCCTGAACTCGGGCGTGAACAGGCGCTGGATGGCCTTTTCGTCCTCGCCCTCGACCTTGGAGCGGCCAAAGCCGATGGAGGCCCGCGCGTTGTCCGCGGCCCCGGCGTTGGTGGTCATGATCAGGACGACGTTGCGGAAATCGACGGTCTTGCCGACCGCGTCGGTCAGTGTCCCGTTGTCCATGACCTGCAAAAGGATGTTGTAAACGTCCGGGTGGGCCTTCTCGATTTCGTCCAGCAGCACCACCGCATGCGGGTGCTGATCGACGGCGTCGGTTAGGAGGCCGCCCTGGTCATGGCCGACATAGCCCGGAGGCGCCCCGATCAGGCGGCTGACGGTGTGCCGCTCCATATATTCGGACATATCGAAGCGCAGCATCTCGATGCCGAGCGTGCCGGCCAATTGCTTGGCCGCTTCGGTCTTGCCCACGCCGGTCGGACCCGAGAACAGGTACGAGCCGATCGGCTTGTTCGGGTCGCGCAGGCCCGCCCGGGCCAGCTTCACCGCCGACGACAATTGGGCGATGGCTTCGGGCTGGCCAAAAACTGCTCCTTGCAGGTCGATTTCGAGGTTCTTCAGCGCCTCGACGTCCGACTTGGAGACGGACTTGGGCGGGATGCGCGCCATCTTGGCGATGACCGCCTCGATTTCCTTCTGCCCAATCACCTTCTTGCGCTTGGACGGGGCCAGCAGCATCTGGCTGGCGCCGGCCTCGTCGATAACGTCGATGGCCTTGTCCGGCAGCTTGCGGTCGGTGATGTAGCGCGCCGACAGTTCAACCGCCGATTTGATGGCCGCATCGGTGTAACGCAGACGGTGGAAGGTCTCATAATAAGTCTTGAGGCCCTTGAGGATCTTCACCGTGTCTTCCAGCGTCGGCTCGTTGACGTCGATTTTCTGGAAGCGCCGGACCAGGGCCCGATCCTTCTCAAAGTGCTGGCGGTACTCCTTGTAGGTGGTCGAGCCCATGCAGCGCAGGGTGCCCGAGGCCAGGGCCGGCTTCAGCAGATTGGACGCATCCATCGCCCCGCCGGATGTCGCGCCGGCGCCGATCACCGTGTGGATCTCGTCGATGAACAGGATCGCGTCCTCGTGGGCCTCCAGCTCCTTGACGACCTGCTTCAGCCGCTCTTCGAAGTCGCCGCGATAGCGGGTCCCGGCCAAGAGCGCGCCCATGTCGAGCGAATAGATAGTCGAGCCAGCCAGAACGTCTGGCACCTCGCCGTCCTCGATCTTGCGGGCCAGGCCTTCGGCGATGGCGGTCTTGCCGACGCCCGGATCGCCGACCAGAAGCGGATTGTTCTTGGTCCGGCGGCATAGCACCTGGATCGAGCGTTCGACCTCGGCGGCGCGACCGATCAGCGGGTCGACCTTACCCTCGCGCGCCTTCTCATTGAGATTGACGCAGTAGGTGTCGAGCGCCTCTTCCCCCTTCTTGGCGGCGGCCTTCTCCTCGGAGTCTTCCGACCCCCCGGCCGAGCCGGACTGGCTGCCGCGCACGGGACGGCTTTCGCCTTGCCCAGCCTTCTTGGCGATGCCGTGGGCGATGTAGTTGACCGCGTCGTAGCGGCTCATGTCCTGCTCCTGCAGGAAATAGGCGGCGTGGCTCTCGCGCTCCGAGAAGATGGCGACCAGAACATTGGCGCCGGTCACTTCTTCACGACCGGAGGACTGGACGTGGATGACTGCGCGCTGGATCACGCGCTGGAAGCCGGCCGTCGGCTTGGCGTCCTCGCCGTTTGAAACGGCCAGCGCGGCCAGGTCGTGGTCAATATAGGTGGTCAGGGATGCGGCCAGGGCCTGCAGGTTGACGCCGCAGGCGCTCATCACCGCCGAGGCGTCCGGGTCTTCGACCAGCGCCAAAAGCAGGTGTTCGAGGGTCGCGTACTCGTGGCTGCGCGCATTGGCCAGAGCGACGGCGCGGTGCAGGGTGTCTTCAAGTGGACGCGAAAAAGAGGGCAAAGACCTAGTCCTTCTCCATAGTGCATTGCAGCGGATGCTGGTGGTGCCGGGCCGTTTCCAGAACCTGCGCCACCTTTGTTTCGGCGACCTCGTAAGTGAAGACGCCGCAAACCCCGACGCCGTGCTGATGAACGTGCAGCATGATCCGAGTCGCATCTTCGCGTGATTTCGCAAAGAAACGTTCAAGGACGTAAACCACGAACTCCATGGGCGTGTAGTCGTCGTTCAGGATCAGCACCCGGTACAGCGAGGGCTTTTGAACCTTGGGTTTCGTCTCGGTGACGGTGGCGGCGCCGAGGCCGCCTCCCGGTTCACCTGGCCGCTGTTGAGGCATTCGCAGTCCGGATCGGGGAGTCGCTAGGATATGTAGGGACTGTCTGAGGGAATTGAAGCGGGGGCAAGGCCTCTCCCGCGCAAAGGAAAAGGCCCGGCGCGTTTCCGCACCGGGCCTTCTTCAGTCGTACCGCCCTTGGGAGGAGGGTTAGCGGGCCGACTGGATGCGTTCGACGATCGCGGTGGTGCGCTCGTTGATCGGCTTGAAGCTGTCCTTGACCGAGGCCGACAGGACGTCGGTCGCCTTGGTGACTTCGGCCAGATAGGCTTCCATCGCGGTCTTGGCGAAGGCGGTCTGCAGCTCGATCACTTCCTGGACCGACTTGGCCGAGGCCAGGGCCTGAGCGGCGTTGACGCCGTCTTCCCAGGACTTCTTGGAGTAGGCCAGGGCCTGAGCCGACAGGGCCTCGGCGCCGCGGGTGGCGGCGGTCACGGACTCAACGGCGGCTTCGATGTTCTTCTTGCCCAGGGTGTTGGCTTCGGTCAGCGCGTTCAGCGACTTGTCGACGCCTTCCTTGAAAGCCTGGTTGCCGGCTTGGGTGGCTTGCTCAACGGTCTTCTTGACAGTGTCAGTGGCGGCCATGGTGGTCTCCTCAGAATGGGTTTCGGGCGGGGTGTGCTGCCCGGATGACGGCTATATGCTGCACCTGCGAACACATGTCAAGGAGATTTTGTGCAACGCACAATCGCCTATGGGGGGTGCGACGAATTCGCCCATCAATAAGCTGTTAACGTCAGGGCAACCGAGGCTGAGGCATGATATGCTGTCAAAGGTCGTCGCCGTGGGGGCGTCGCCCTTGTGCCACAGCTTACAATGACGGACCGATGGCCATGATCGCTTCCGCCCGCCGCGTTTCTGTTGTCCTGGCTTGCCTGGTGAGTCTGGTCGCCTTCAGTTTCGCCGGCTCCCAGGGCGCCGTGGCCCAGGACGGCGAGGTCCGCTACGCCGGCATCGTGGTCGACGCTAATTCGGGCGAGGTCCTGTTCGAGCGGTTCGCCGACAACCCGCGATTTCCGGCGTCGATCACCAAGGTCATGACGCTGTATCTGGTGTTCGAGGCCCTGGCCGAGGGCCGGATTTCAGCCGACGACTACATCACCATTTCGCCGCGCGCGGCCTCGCAGCCGCCTTCCAAGCTGGGCCTGCCCGTTGGCGCACGGATCACCGTCGACAACGCCATTCGAGCCTTGGCTGTGCGTTCGTGCAACGACATCGCCGTCGCCCTGGCGGAGCACGTCGGCGGATCCGAGGCGGCGTTCGCCGAACTGATGACCCGCAGGGCTCAACAGCTCGGCATGACCCAGACGCGCTACTATAACCCTCACGGCTTGCCTGATCGCCGCCAGCTGTCGTCGGCGCGCGACATCGCCACGCTCAGCCGGGCGGTGATGCGCGATTTCCCGCAATTCTATCATTACTTTGGTCAGCGCCACTGGGAGTTCGAGGGGCGCCAGTACAACAACACCAACGGCCTGCTGCACTCGATGCCTGGCGTGGACGGCATCAAGACCGGCTTCACCAACGCATCGGGCTACAACCTGGCGGCTTCGGCTGTTCGTGACGGGCGCCGGCTGATCACGGTCGTGCTGGGCGGGCGCACGACGGCGTCGCGCAACGCTCATGTGGCCGAGCTGATCAACATCGGCTTCGACGTCGAGCGCCGTGTGGCGCGTGGCGAGAGCCTTGCTCAGGCGCAGTTGCAGTTTGCGTCGCTGCCCGGTGGCGTCGGTGCGCACTACGGGTCGGGGCAGGGCGCTGCGGCCAGCTATCAGACGGCTTCGGCTGAAGTGGCGGTTTCGGCTGCGGTCCTGGCGGCCTCCGCTGAGCTGGACGCCGCCGTCGAGGCGGAAGAAGCCGCCGAAGCGGCGCAGTCGGCTGCCTTCGCCTCGGCGCCGCCGCGCCCGACAGCGCCGGTCCGGGCCCAGGGCGACGGCGCCACCGGCTGGATCGTGCAGGTTGGCGCTTTTCGCGAGCAGAATGTCGCCCAGGAGTGGCTGGGCGAGGTCGGGCGCCGTTTCCGCGATCAGTTCCGCACCGCCGAGGGGGCTGTGACGCCGTCCGAGAACGGCTGGTTCCGGGCCCGCTATGTCGGCTTCACCCGCGTCGCAGCCGATTCCGCCTGCGAAGCTCTGACGGCGCGCAACGTTCCGTGCATGGTGATCCGGGCCCAATAGGGACCCTATCCCCTCAACAGCCGATCGCGCGCCGCATTGAGGCGTTCGGCGAGGCCCTGCGAGCCGCCGGCATCTGGGTGGGCCCGGGCCATTAGACGCCGATAGGCCGCCTGGATCTCGGTTCCGTCCGCAGTCTTTGATACGCCGAGGATGCGGCGTGCCTCCGCCTCGCTCAGGTCTTCCTGCGGCGCTGGACGGACCAGAGGATCGCGCTGACGCGCTCCGGTGGCCAGCCATAGACCGGCGGTGGCCAGCACCGATCCAATCAGCCAGGAGCCCCGCATCGCCGCCAGGGCCGCGCCGCCGAAACAGATGGCGGCGAAGAGGGTGGCGCTCACCCGCCACTGTACCTTGCCGGAGCGGTCCGACTGACGGCCCAGCCGGATCAGGGCCCAGAGCGCCGCGGCCCCTAGGACGATCCAGGCCAGAGTCATCGCGGCGGCCTCACGCCGCCTGCTGGATTTCCGGGCCCGCCTCCAGGCCCAGCGCCTGCATCAGGGAGCGCAGCTCCTGGCGGGCGGCGACGTGAGCTAGGGAAATTTCGACGGGCCGGATCTGTTCGGACAGGTCCGCCACCGTGAGGCCGAAAGGATAGAGCTCGCGATAGATCACCCGATCCCGAAGCCCCGGCCCGACCCGGAAGCCGACACGCTTGGCCAGCAGGTCAAGCCGTTCGTCCACGCGGCGGCGGTTGCGGGCCTCGAACACCGCCAGGCGGTTGGTCACGACCAGCCAGTCAATCTGGCCCAGACCCGCCGCCGGATTGGCCGTGGCCTTGTCCTTGCGGGCGTTCCAGATGGTCTCGGCATAGATTGACGGGCGCTTGAGGTTCAGCGTCACGGGATCGATCTCGCCCAGCAGGCCAAAGTCGACGAAGCTGTCGTTCATGGGGGTGACGACCTGATCGGCCCGGCCGTGCGCGGCGCGCGACAGGGCGGTGTCCCCGCCCGGCGTGTCGATTATCAGATAGTCGACGCCCTGGCTGGCGGTGAAAGCGGCCTCGAAGCGGGCCAGCTGTTCCTCTTCGGGCGCACGGGCCAGTTTGGCGCCGTCCGAAAAGGCGTCGGCCTCGACCGGCATGGGCGCGGTGGCGTTGTTGGCGGCCAGCCAGGCCCGGCGATTGGCCAGGAAACCGGCCAGAGACCGCTGGCGTAGATCCAAGTCCATGACCGCGACCGATTGGCCGGTCTGCATCAGGCCTGCGAGCAGATGGATGGCGAGGGTCGACTTGCCCGCGCCGCCCTTTTCGTTGCCTACGACGATGACCCTGGCCATCGGACACCCCCAATACGCGCCCGCGACTCACTTTCGACGGGCTGACTTGAGCGGAAGTCTATCGCCTAACGGGCGCTGAGGGAGGGGGGATCAGGACGTGCCTGTGGATGCACAGTAGTCGCCGGCGCCGGCGGCCCGGCAGGCGGCGTCGACGCGATCCGCGTCGAGCGACACGCGCAGGCGCACCAGGGTGCGACCGCCGCGCTGGACTTCTTCATAGCGGGGGGCGGCGTCGGCCAGGGCGGCGTGGCCCGACAGCCGGCTCCAGGCGGCCTCGGCGGCGCCGCGGCTGGAGAAGGCGCCCAGCTGGATGGTGCGCGCTGCGGCGCGTACAACCTCTTGGGCCACCTGGGGGGCCTGGACCACGGCCTCGTGGACGACAGCTTCGGCCACGGCATGGCCGGCGGCCTGGGCCGCGCCCCGAAAGCCGTCAGCGCGGGCTTCCCACAGCACCTCGGGCTCGACCACCTCGATCCGCATAGGCGTGCGCGGGCCCAGCTCGACCGGCCCGCGCAGGCCGACCGCACGCACTGACTGGATCGGACCGCGCAACCCGGCCTCTTCATAGGACACTGGGATCGCGGCCACGCCTTCGGCCCAGCGTTCGAAGCGGTTGGGATCCGCCTCCACAAAGCCGCAACCCGCCAGGGCGGTGGTCAACGGGGCGATAACGAGCATTCTGATCGAAACCATAGGCAAAGATTACCCATGGGAAGAAAAAACTCAGTTGCCATATAAGCTTAAGGAAAACGATTAACGGGTTAACCGACCCCGTTCACCACGCGCCGGCCTCGCGCAGGCGCTTCACCAGATCCTCGGGCAGGTCGGTGTCCTCGGCCCGCGACAGATCTTGGGGGGCGTCCTTGCCTTCGAGGTAGCGCCAGCCCTGGAACGGCCTGTGGCCGAGCGGCGCGGTGCGGAACACGTCGGGCTTGAGCCGGATGACGCAGCGCGACTGTTTGCCTTCGCCATGGGTCGAAATGTCGGCGATCGGCATCCGGCAGACGATGGAGCCCTTGATCACCCAATAGAGAGATCCGCCGTCTTCCAGCTCGGCCGCGCGCTTGGGCGTGTTGCGCGTATGCACGTTCAGCCAGTCGCCCTTGGCCACGCGCCGTTCCAGCGTCTCGACCTTGGCGACCCCGACGCACAGCTTGATCAGGTTCACAGCCATCGGCGCGGGTGTAAGCGAGTCCACGCACAGTTCCCACCCTTGGCGGAGCTTGGTAGCGTGGCCTGTGGAAATGTTGCGCCGACAGGTGATCGTGGGTGGAGCGGCGCTAGCCGCCTTGCCGATCCCTGCCCAGGCTACGGAGAGAGACATGTACGGACTGATCGGGCAATTCATCGCCCAGCCGGGTCAACGCGACGCCTTGAGCGCTATCCTGATCGACAGCCTGAACGATATGCCGGGGTGCCTGTCCTACGTGGTGGCCCATGATCCGGCCAATGCGGACCTGATCTGGATCACCGAGGTCTGGATTGACCAGGCCCACCACCAGGCCTCGCTGCAACTGCCCCAGGTCCAGGAGGCCATCGGTCGCGCCCGTCCCCTGATTGCAGGCTTCGGCAGCCGCAACGAGACTGTGCCGGTTGGCGGGGTGGGGATCTAGCTCGCCTCCACCTTCGCCAACACGGCCCCATCTGTGACTTGATCGCCGACCGAGGCTGACACCTCGGCCACCACGCCGTCAAAAGGCGCGGTCAGGGCGTGTTCCATCTTCATGGCTTCGACGACGACGATGGGCTGGCCCTTGACCACGGCGTCGCCGGCCTTGGCCTGGACGGCCACGATCTTGCCCGGCATCGGCGCGCGCAAAGCTCCGTCCGAGGCCGAGGCGCCGTCGCCCGAGCCGGCGTAGTTGGGCTCTCCGAAGGAGAAGGCGTCGCCGTCGATGAAGACGACGCGGCGGTCGCCCTTCTCGATCAAGGTGACGGCCTCGTCACCGACGCGGATCTGCTCACCGCCCAGTTCCGAGACAGGACGGCGAACCTCGCCCATTTCCAGCACCAGGCCGGTATCCAGCGGATGATCGGCGGGACGACCCGGTGCCAGGCGCGCGGCGTGGACGCCGCGGGCGTCCTCCAGCCGGATCTCGGCGCGCGGGGCCGCGTTCAGGCGGAAACCGTAAAGGCCATCCGGTCGTCCGTCCCACGGCGAGGCCGGATCGAGCGCGCCCTGGCCCGGCGCATGGGCCCAGGCCTGATCCAGCGCTGCGGCGCCCATCGCCGCCGAGGCGGCGAGGCCCGCATTGTCTGGCTCGACCAGTTCGTCCTCGCGCGCGGCGATGAAGCCGGTGTCGACGTCGCCATCGACGAAATCGGGGTGGTCCAGACAGCGCACCAGGAATCCGGCGTTGGTCTTGACCGGCCAGACCTGAACCTGGGAACAGGCGTCGGCCAGACCCGCGGCCGCGCTCTCGCGATCTTCGGCGTGGACGATCAACTTGGCGATCATCGGGTCGTAGAACTGGCTGACCTCGCCGCCCTGTTCGACCCCGGTTTCGACCCGCACGCCGTCATTCTCGGGCAGCACGAAATGATCCAGCGGCCCGATCGAGGGAAGGAAGCCGCCCGCCGGGTCCTCGGCATAGAGGCGGGCCTCCATGGCCCATCCGTCCAGCTCGATGTCGTCCTGTTTCAGGGGCAGCGGCTCGCCCGCCGCGACCCGGAACTGCCATTCGACCAGATCCTGACCGGTGACGGCCTCGGTCACCGGATGCTCGACCTGAAGCCGGGTGTTCATCTCCATGAACCAGATGCGATCGCCCTTCAGCCCGTCCGACGCGTCGGCGATGAATTCGACCGTGCCGGCGCCGACATAGTTGACGGCCTTGGCGGCCTTGACCGCCGCCTCGGTGACAGCCGCCCGTGTGGCCTCATCCATGCCGGGGGCGGGAGCCTCCTCGATCACCTTCTGGTGCCGCCGCTGGAGAGAACAGTCGCGCTCATACAGATGCACGATATTGCCGTGGGTGTCGCCGAACACTTGCACCTCGATGTGTCGGGGCCGGGTGACGTACTTCTCGATCAGCACGCGGTCGTCGCCGAAGGCGGCCTTGGATTCGCGCTGGGCGCTGGCCAGGGCTGAGGCGAAATCAGCGGCCTTCTCGACCTTCTTCATGCCCTTGCCGCCGCCGCCGGCCACGGCCTTGATCAGAACCGGATAGCCGGTCTTGTCGGCGGCGGCCTGAAGCGTTTCGAGCGACTGGTCTTCGCCCAGATAGCCGGGCGTCACCGGCACACCTGCCTTGTCCATCAGGTCCTTGGCGGCGTCCTTCAGGCCCATGGCCCGGATCGAGGCGGGCCTCGGCCCGATCCAGATCAAGCCGGCGGCCGCGACCGCCTCGGCGAAGTCGGCGTTCTCGGACAGGAAGCCATAGCCCGGGTGGATGGCCTCGGCGCCGGCGTCTTTCGCCGCCTGCAGCACCTTTTCGGCCACCAGATAGCTCTCACGCGCCGGGGCGGGACCCAGGCGCATGGCCCGGTCGGCCATCTTCACATGAGGGGCGTCGGCGTCGGCATCGGAATAGACGGCGATGGTCTCGATCCCCATCCGCTGGGCGGTGCGGAACACACGACAGGCGATTTCGCCGCGATTGGCGACCAGGACGGATCTGAACATAGGTCGGGTTCTAAGGGGGAAGGGGGCTGGGGGCTAGTGGGCCGGCCGTGCTAGACCTGAGCCATGTCCCGCCCCCTGCCCAGCGAAGCCGAGGCCCGTTCGATCCTGGCCCACAAGCGCACCCGGCCGCGCCGTCGCCTGGCGCCGCCGGCAGGCAAGTCGCTGGCTCCCCTTATCAAGGCGCTGGACGCCCGCTTCGGTCAGGGGACGGGTGCGCTGGAAAGCCGCTGGCCTGAGATCGTCGGCGAGCAACTGGCCCGTGTCACCGAGCCGGTGAAACTGTCCAAGGGCCGGCCAGGCCAGGGCGGTGCGCTGGAGCTGCGCGTGGTCGGCCCCGCCGCCGCCTTCGTCCAGCATCAGGCGACCGAGATCATCAGCCGGGTGAATCTATTCCTGGGCGACGGGGCGGTCGATCGGTTGCGGATTTCGCAAGGGCCGATCAAGCCGCGCGCCGCGCGGGCCCAGCCCCGCGCTCGACCGGTGGACCGCCCCCTGGACGCTGCCCGCGACGAGGCTCTGAACGCCTCGGTCGACCTGGCCGCGAGCGACGGACTGCGCCAAGCCCTTCTCAAGCTAGGCCGCCGCGCGCTCAAGACTGGGGATGGATCAGACCCCGCGCGTTGACAAACCTTCGCCTCACCTCACGTCCATTTCGACAAATCTGACGAACTTTCCACGGCGGACCTTGGGGGCGTCTGCTCGTCCGTGCCGCTCGGTTGGCCGAGTTCCGCCTCACGGACGCCGTGACTAGTCCGGCTCAGGCAAGAGGTCGCCGGCAAAAACAGAGCAAAAGTCGACGGCATCCCTGGAACGCATGAAGCCGACTTTGAACGGGGCTTTACTGTGCCAAATCGCTCGTCGCCGCGTGTCGGCGTTGCCAGGCCAATCCGTTAAGGCTTCTAGCTCGCAAAGCCCGTCGCGGTGCGGGAACGCCAGCCATGCCTGAACCTCATCGGCCTCGCGTTGGGTTGCCCAAAAGGAAAACCGGTGGATGAAGTCGTCGCCCATGCGCAGATACTAGCTCACGATGAGGTCAGCTTGCGTGGTCATGAGCCAGCGCACGACTGCACGATGCGATTAGCTCGTTCGTCAGCGCTCACGCCCTGATGTTTTTATGGACAGATCTCCGATCAATGAGAGACTTGCTCATATGAACACGAGCAACTCGATCGACCTCCGGTCGCCTACAGGCGGCTGAGCACTAGGCTTGCCGCCTTTTCGGAGGCGGAATGAACTCTCAAGAACACAACGAAACCGCGCCACTGCCCGGCGGCATGGCGTTTTCGATCGCGGCTGGATGGGCGCTGAATCGAGTGCTTCAGATCGACGATGCGGCCCCTGGCTTTGTCGCCCACGTGTGTCGTGCGCGGCTGACTTGGAGACAGACCCTGTGGGCTGCGCTGTCGGTAGACGCAGACACGAATCCCGCCGCCGTTCTTCGGCTGACCGGTGACCCTGGCAGCCTCGACCAGTCGCCCCTGAACCTTCGGGCCGAGTTTGGCCGAGCGGTGCTTTCGGTCGCGCCGCGTGACCTGTCGGAGATCGTGTTCGGCTCATGCCCCGACGGCTGGCTCGGCTCGCTACGAAAACTCCACGGCCAGCCCCTCGACCATCCCGAGAGCTACGCCGCTCTGTTCGGGCTTCTCGCATCGAGCAATCCCCTGGACCATGAGCGCCGAGCCGCTCTCTTGGAAACCGGGTCGCTCGACGAATCTATGATTTGCGCGGTCCTTTCGATCCGCGATCCCAACCTCATCACGCCGACCATCGTGCAGAAGATGCGGGGATCGGAGGATGTCGCGCGGTTCGAAGCGGGCGTCACGCTTGTGCGACGCTTGTGTTCTTGGGCCGGTGACGAGGACATCCGGCGCGCGGCGTCGCAGGCTCCCGATCGACTTGGCCGGTCCTGGCTCCGCGCGATCCTCGCTAAGGCAGACCGACCCTGCCCGGAGCACCATCCCTGCGATGCCGATCCCGACCTCGAACGCGTAGCGGTCCGAGACGCTAAGCGGATCGGCCAGGAATTTCAGAACTGCTTGGAGCCGTCACGGATCCTGCCCAAGGCGCTGTCGGGTGTATGGGCGCTGGTCGTCTGGCATGGGGCTGGCCTGCTCATCGACACTCGAATGGATGATGCCGGAGTCTGGCACGTCGAGCGGGTGCACCGGCGATGCAACGCGCGAGTGGAGAGCGAGCACCTCTTGCGAGTTCGCGAGCGGCTCGAACCTCTTGGAGTGCGCTGCTTCGTTCCCGCCTCTCCTAACGCCGACCTCGCGAGCGTCGGCAGGATATGGGGCGGATGGGAGGACGCATCGTTCGCGGCCTTTGAGATCGAGGGCTAAGCGCGCCTAGATTTCGATGTCGTGCGGAAGAGCGGCCTCGATCTCGCGGATCAACTGCACGGGGTTCGCATTGAGCGCACGCGCGATCGCAAAGAATTCGATCACATCGACCCGGCGCTGACCACCCTCGATGATGGAGACGAAGCTCTGATCCTTGCCCAGCTTCGCAGCCAGTTCGCGCTGGGTGAGGCCCGAGCGCTGCCGTGCTGCAACGAGCGCCTGCACAAGATGGCGGTGGGCACCGCCGAATACCGACTTCGGCATGGCCGCCTCGCGAAACTGAGGTGGCCGTTGAGCTATATGGAAAAGTCACATATGCAGTTTTTCCATCACGCCGGGAGGGGGCGATGAACGACGAGGAACGCCAGGAACATTTGGCCAAGCTTGCGCGACGCACGCGCGAGGAAGAGGCCCAGGGTCAGCGGAGTCACGACATGCGCGTGGCAGGTCAAGCGGCTTTCGCGTCCACTGTCGGCGGCATGGCACGCAGCAAGACTTTCGGATGCCTGAGTTTGATCGTCGCCATAGCGATCCTAGGATCGGTCGCTGGCGCTCTGAACCAATGCATGGCCGGGGGTGACGAGGCAGCCTCCAGCGACGGGCCGATCCCGGCGCGGTTCGCCGGTGCCTACAACGGCTACTCCTGCGAGGGCGGGCACGTCGAGAGTTTGGTGACTGTCAGAGGCGACCACATCAATTTTGGGAGCGCCAGCATCACCGTCGATGAGGTCATCTCCGAGTCTGATGACTCGTTCACCTTCCGAGGGAGCGGCTTTACGCTAGGCGGCGGGCGCGAGCGCGAGCGGACCTTCACGATGACCTACGCGGATGTGGGCGAAGACGCAGAAATTGACGGGAGCACTTTTACTCGATGCTCTCGCTACTGATCCACTTCGACGCCATTGCCATTAGGGCGAGGTGACCTCATCGTCGCTCAGGAGGCTAGGGCATGGCTAACTGGGCAGCGATTGAAGCTAGAGCCGCAGAACTGGTTGAGCGGCGAGGACAAGACCCGTTCTTGGCTCTGGTTCTCGAGGGTTCATTCCGCGTCGCTCGTGATCTCGACAATCCGATCCGGGGCAACCTGTGCGCAGCCGGTTTGCGAGAAGCGTTCGGTCATATCCTGCACGGGCTTTCTCCCGACGCGGATGTCAGAGCTTGCCACTGGTTTGTGCAAGCTAGGGACACTCGCACTGTCACGAGACAACAGCGCGTCTCCTACATCGCTCATGCCGGCCTTAGTCCCGACTATGTCGAGAGCGTGCTTGGCCTAGACCCCCGGGTGTATCGCGCGCCAATCGCTGAAGCGGTCGACGAGATGAATCGGCGAGCGCATGTGCGCTCCAACACGGTCTTGCTAGACGATGGTGAAATTCGAGATCTGGCAGAGGGAGTGCTGCACGCGATTGGCCAGCTCTTGGATGCCGTCCCAGAGTGTCGTTCCGCCGTTGAAGAGAAGTTGCAGGCGGAGATCAATCGGGCGGTGTTCGATGAAGCGATCAAGACGGCCCATCCCGACCTCGATGAGCTGTCTACTCACACGATGGTGGAAGAAGTTCATACGGAAGAGGTGACTGTCGTCGATCTCGGCATCGAACGCATAAAGTTTGCGGTGTCCGGCTCGATTTATGTGTCGCTCAACTACGGCTCCAGCTCGGATTTTCGAAATGGGGACGGCGCATCGATGAGCGACAACTATCCCTTCAAGACAACGCTTTCGAGCTCGGTGGAGGATCCGAGCGCAATTGACCAGGTCGCAGAACTGGAAGTCGACAACTCGAGCTTCTACGAGTGAGCCGCCCGCTCGGTGTTTCGCGATTTCGGTGTGCGGATCGATACCTTATCGACGGACCGGACAGATTAAGGCAGCGCGACACGCAATGCGGTTCGGAACCTGGAGGGTCCGGCGGACACTGTAACGTATTCCAATCCCCAACAGCCTGTGCTATCGGCGCGTCGTGGCCGCATTTCGTTCCAACTCGCCGATCATGGCAGCGCTCTTCGCGCTGATCCTCGGCCTGTTCGTGAGCGGACCGCTGGTCGACGCTGTCACCTGCGGCCAGGAAGCAGCAATCAGCTGCGAGTTCGCGCTGACCGATGCTGATCATCCGGCGGACGATCAGGGCCACGGTCAGGACGCGCTTCACGCCTGCAACCACGGCCACTGTCATTCGACATCTAATCTGCCCCCGGTCCTTGGCGACGCGGCTGTCTATGCATTTGCGCCAGCCAGCACGACGTTGTCCGCTGATCCCCTGTTCGTGTCTGAGACACCTGACGGACTAATCCGCCCTCCGAGAGCCTGACGGTCTGCGCGCACGCGCGCGCCCTCCGTCATTAACGCATCTCGGAAGCCACAATGAAAATCCGATCGTTCTCGCCGCGTCACGCGGTGGGATGCGCCGCAGCAGTCTTGCTGTCGGCAATAGGCGGTCAGGCTCTTGCCGATCCCGCCCCATCCTATGACTCGTTAGTCGGTCAGGCCGACACAACACCCTTCAATGTCGAGGCGGAAGCCTTGGTGGACGCAGCCGAAGCGCGTCTTCGCCAAGCTGGCGTTCGTCCCAATCCCGACGTGTCTATCGATGTCGAGAATCTGCTCGGCTCTGGCCCCTACAGCGGTGTCGATAGCGCCGAAGGCACGGTTACCTTCAGTCAGAACCTGGAACTCTGGGGACGCCGTCAGGCTCGCGTAGATGTCGCGCGGGCTGAAGCCGGTGTTTCGGTGTTGCAGCGTGACGCTGTCGGCGTCGAATCCGCCGCGAGATTAGCCCTGGCCTATGCCGAGGCCGAAGCAGCACAGCGCCGCTTCGAGGTCGCACGTGAGGCCCTCGACATCGCGCTGGCTGACGGTCGTGCGGCTCTCGCGCTCGTCGAAGAGGGGCGGGAACCGCTTGTCCGTGGCCTCCAGGCGGAGAGCGAGGTCGCGACGGCCCGAGCGACGTTCGATGAGGCCACGGCGGAACGCGACGCAGCGTTCGCCAGGCTTACGGCGGTCGCGATGCTGATTGCGCCGGTCACGTCCATCGAGGACAGCCTTCTGGACCGTGCACCGATGAGCGATGCCGGTTTCGAGGGCGATACACTCGGTGTCCGGGTCGCTCAGGCCGAACGCGACGCCGCCGAGCGGCGCATCGACGTTGAGCAAATCCGATCGCTTCCCGATGTGACCGCGTCCGTTGGTTTCAGACGGTTCGAGTTGGAAGGCGAAACCGCGTTGACCTTCGGGGTCAGCCTTCCGCTTCCTCTGTTCGACCGGAACCGGGGCAACATCGACGCCGCCAGGGCCGAATACAGAGCCGCCGAAGCGCGGGTCGATCAGGCGCGTCAGAGCGCTGTGGCGGATCGCGCTGCGGCCTCAGCCCGGCTGACCGCTTCGGCAAGCAGGGTCCGAGCGGCGGACGGCGGCGTAACGGCTGCCGAAGAAGCCTACCGGCTGACCCGTATCGGGTTCGAGGCCGGACGGATCTCTCAACTTGAACTGCGTGTGTCGAGGTCAGCCCTCGTTGCCGCGCGCAACGCCGCCATCGAGGCCCGGCTCGCCCGGGTCCGCGCGGAAATCGACCTTGCTCGGCTGGAAGGCCGCATACCTTTTGGAGCGACGCTGTAATGCGCCCGATGACAAACAAGGCCTGGCTGATGGCCGGTGTCGCCGCCGCGATCCTGGTCGTGGGCGGTGGATACGCAATCTTCCGCATGACTGCTGTGGATCCTGCTCCCGCAACCGAGGAGCAACACGCCGAAGAAGAGGGTGACCACGCAGGCGAGGAAGGCGGCGAAGAGGGGCATGTTGATCTGACGGCGGCCCAGATCGAGGCGGCCAACATCGAAGTTGTTCGGGTTGGTCGCGGGGGTGGAGTGGAGACCCACATCGCTGGCAGGGTCGAGCCCATGGTCGATGCCCGCGCCTCTGTCGCCGCGTCAATCAGCGGTCGGGTGGAGCGCGTTCTGGTCGCCCCCGGCCAGTCGGTTCGGTTTGGTCAGCCGCTCGTGGTGCTCGTCAGCGGGGAGGCGGCGGGTCTACGCGCTGACACCGATGCGGCGAGAGCAGCGGCGGATGCAGCCCGCTCAGCTTACGAACGGGAACGCAATCTCCAGGAGCAGGGCGTTGTGTCCGTTCAGAGCGTCGAGACGGCGCGCGCCGCATATCTTAGCGCCGAAGCGGCTGCACGGGCCGCTGGTGCGAGGGCAGGCGCTGCTGGCGGACCAAGCGCGTCTGGACGTGTCAACGTCACCAGCCCCATCAGCGGTATCGTCACCAACGTCCAGGTGGGGCCTGGCGGCTTCGTGGACGCCGGCGGCGTCGTCGCCGAAGTGTCCAATCCGTCGCGTGTCGAGCTGATCTTCAACGCACCTCCAGCGGTGGCCGCCCGGGTTCAGATCGGGTCGATCATTCGGGTCGATGGACCGAGTGGTGGTTTCGAGGCGACCGTCACCGGGGTTGCGGCGGATACCGGAGAGGCGAGCAATGCGACGCTGATCCGGGCGCGAGCGAATAGCGTCGCGTCACTCCCGGCAGGCTCTGCTGTAACGGGCGCTGTTACGACCGACGCCACGGGCGGCCTGACCGTCCCGACAAACGCAGTTCAGACTGTCGAGGGACGCACAGTGGTCTTCGTGCGAACCGAAGACGGCTTCCGCGCGGTGCCAGTCCTGACAGGGCGCGAGTCCGGCGACCGCATCGAAATCGTCCAGGGGCTAACGGGTAACGAAGAGATCGCTGCGCGGAACGCCTTCCTCCTCAAGGCTCAGCTGGGTGCCGGAAGCACCGAGCACGGCCACTAGGAGGCGGGCATGTTCAAACACATCATTGAAGCCAGCGTCCGCTTCCGCTGGTTCGTCGTTTTGGCCGTCACTCTGGTTTCGGTATACGGGCTTTTCGAGCTCACTCGTCTGCCAATCGACGCCGTCCCTGACATCACCAACCGTCAGGTGCAGATCAACACGGTCGCTCCGGCTCTCGCACCCGAGCAGATCGAGCGTCAGGTCACCTATCCCATCGAAACCGCGATGGCCGGGATACCGGGGATGCAGAGCACTCGCTCGATCTCGCGGAACGGCTTCTCACAGATCACGGTCATCTTCACCGACCAGACGGACATCTACTTCGCCCGTCAGCAGGTGACCGAGCGCATGGCGCAGGCGCAGGAAAGTCTCCCCGAGGGAGTCGAGCCCGCGTTGTCACCGATTACGACGGGTCTGGGCGAGGTCCTGATGTGGACCGTCGATTTCAAACCCTTCAACGCGGAGAACCTCGCAGAGCCGGGCCAGCCCGGCTGGCAGGCCGGTGGCGACTACCTCACGCCGGAAGGCGAACGGCTCACGACTCCGGAACAGCGCGCCACCTACCTGCGCACCGTGCAGGACTGGATCATCGCACCGCAGATGCGGACGACGCCCGGTCTGGCGGGCGTCGATACGAACGGCGGATATGTGAAGGAGTATGCGGTTCGCCCTGACGCGGCCCGCCTCTCTGGCTATGGGCTCGGCGTCAACGATTTGATCGTCGCCCTCGACCGGGCGAACACCCAGGCGGGGGCCGGCTTCATCCAACGGGCAGGCGAAGCCCTGGTCGTCCGCACGGACGCTCTCGCCACAACGGTCGAAGATCTGGCGCAGGCTCCGGTGGTCAACCGGGCCGGCCTGGTGGTCCGCGTGGCCGATGTCGCGACCGTCGAACTCGGACAGGCCCCACGTCTCGGAGGGGGTAGCCGTGACGGCCACGAGGCCGTCATGGGCACTGCCTTGATGCTTGCGGGGGGCAACAGCCGAACGGCGGCGCAAGCGGCGGGAGATCGCCTCGAACAGATCCAGGCGTCCTTGCCGCCTAGCGTCGAGGCGGTCGTCGTTCTCGATCGCAGCGCCTTGGTCAACTCGACCATCCAGACCGTCGCTCGCAACCTCACCGAGGGCGCGCTGCTCGTGATCGTCGTGCTGTTCCTGCTGCTCGGAAACATCCGGGCCGCGACCATCACCGCGCTCATGATCCCGATCAGCTTCCTCTTCGCCGTGATCGGGATGAACCGCTTCGGCATCAGCGGAAATCTGATGAGCCTCGGTGCGCTCGACTTCGGTCTCCTGGTCGATGGCGCAGTCGTGGTGATCGAAAACACCCTGCTCATGCTGAGCCAGCGCCGGGCCGAACTGGGTCGGCTGCTGACACGAAGGGAACGTCTCGGCGTCGCCGTTCAGTCAGCGCGACAGATGGTGCGCCCCGCCGCTTTCGGTCAGCTCATCATCCTGCTCGTCTTCACACCGCTGCTGATGCTCGAGGGGGTCGAGGGAAAGACCTTCATCCCCATGGGCGCGACCGTGATGCTGGCGCTGGTCGGCGCGTTCATCTTCTCCTTCACCTTCGTCCCGGCGATGGCGGCTCTTTTGGTCCGCGATCCCAAGGTCGCGCCCAGCGGCCACGGCGAACACGAGACGAAGCTCATCAGCTTCGTGCGGTGTCGGCTTGAGCCTGCCATGCGCAAGGCTGTCGCCCGACCCAAGACGGTGCTGATCGCCGCGCTGGGGACCCTGGTGCTCGGCGGCGTCGCTTTCACGTCCCTTGGCCGGGAATTCATCCCGACCCTTGATGAAGGCGATATCGCCATGCAGGCGATCCGCGTCCCCTCGACCTCGCTCGAACAGTCCCTGGCGATGCAGATGGAACTGGAGCGGGCGATCGTCGCCTTGCCGGAAGTGGAGACGGTCTTCTCGCGCACCGGCACCGCCGAGGCGGCTATCGATCCGATGCCCGCCAACATCTCGGACTCGGTGATCGTTCTGCGAGACCGTTCGGAGTGGCCTGACCCGAACCTGGAGAAGGAGGAACTGATCGCCCGCATCGAGGAGGTGGCGTCGGAGCACATCGGCAACAGCTTCGAGTTCAGCCAACCCATCGAGTTGCGCTTCAACGAACTCATTTCCGGCGTCCGGACCGACATGGCGGTCATGGTCTATGGCGAGGATTTCGAAACCTTGCAGGAGGTCGCCAATCAGGTGGCTGCTGTCCTGAATGACACCCCTGGGTCGGCGGACGTTCGGGTCGAGCAGGCTGCCGGTCTTCCGACCCTGACCGTCAGCGTCAATCGCTTCGCAGCCGCCAACTACGGACTATCAGCGGCAGACATCTCAGAAGCGGTCTCGGCAGGTATCGGCGGCGCGGAGGCCGGGCAGATTTTCGAGGGCGACCGCCGCTTCGATGTAGTGGTTCGCCTCCCAGAGACCGCCCGCAGCAACCCTGCCGCATTAGCCGCGCTGCCCATCGTGACGGCGTCTGGTCAGATCGTCCCCCTGTCTTCTGTCGCGACTATCGAGACGGGCGAAGGGCCAAACCAGATCAGCCGCTACAATGGGAGTCGGCGGATGGTGGTGCAGGGCAATGTCCGTGGCACCGACCTCGGCGGCTTCGTTACCGAGGCCCAGCGCCGGGTCGCTGAAATCGAACTCCCGCCCGGCTACTACCTCGACTGGGGTGGGCAGTTCGAGAACCTCCAGCGCGCGCAGGCGCGGCTCGGGTTGGTGATCCCCATCGTCTTCGTGTTGATCGGCGTCCTGCTCTTCATGGCATTGGGTTCGTTCGCGGAGGCGGGTCTCGTCTTCGCGTGCGTTCCTCTGGCCTTGGTCGGTGGTGCGCTCGCGCTCCTGCTTCGAGGGATGCCGTTCTCGGTCTCCGCCGCCGTCGGCTTCATCGCCGTATCGGGGGTCGCGACATTGAACGGCCTGGTCCTGATGCAGGCCATCCGAGAGCGATTGGATCAGGGGTTGCCTCAGATGGAAGCGGCCATGCAAGGCGCTGCTAGTCGTCTGCGGGCCGTCCTCACGACCGCCTTGGTCGCCATCGTCGGATTCATCCCGATGGCGATCGCCCACGGGGCAGGTGCGGAGGTGCAGAAGCCTCTCGCGACTGTCGTCATCGGCGGTCTCCTGACGGCGACGATTCTCACCCTGTTCGTTCTGCCGACCTTCGCGGCGTTGGCCGTGAAGCATCGGAAGGCTGAGGGGATCGAGGATTGACTGCCTCGCAAGCATCCAGCCGCCAGCAGCGTTCGACGCTGCTGGCGGTGCTTGGCCTGAACCTCGGCCTCGCTGGTGTTCTCGGGATCGGCGGCTGGTTTGCCGATTCCAGCGCCCTTCTCGCGAACGCGGTCGACAATGCGTCGGACGGTTTGGTCTATCTGATCAGCCTGCTCGCCATTGGCCGTGAGGGCGTGTGGAAGCGGCGCGCGGCGAGAGCGTCAGGCGTCCTTCTGCTCCTGTTTGCACTGGGCGTGCTTTTCGACGCTGGCCGTCGATGGATCGAGGGAACCGAACCGGTCGGCTGGACTATGATGTCCCTAGCTGCTGTCGCGGCCATCGTGAATCTCGTCTGCCTGCTCCTCCTGAAACGTCTCCAGACGGACGACGTGAACATGAAGGCGGCACGGACTTTCAGCCTGAACGACTTCGCCTCGAATGGCGGCATCATCGTCGCAGGCCTGATGGTGCTTTGGCTTGGGCAAGCCTGGCCTGATCTCATTGTCGGCATCTTGGTAGCCGGGATCGCCGTGAAAGGCGGACTCGACATTCTCAGGGATGCTCGCTCGACAGAGCAGGGGCGGTCACTGTGAGCCGGCGGGTCTTGCGTTGGCGGGAAGGCAAGCACGGCAAGCGCATCCGGAAGTCTCCAGCGCCGCCGAAGAGAGAGCCGATCCCGGTTCTCACGATCGTCTATGGGATTGCCCTCGCGCTCACCACATCGACCGCGATCTTCATCTTGGCGATGGCGCTGCTTCATGGCGCTGGCATTCCAGCCTTCATAAGCTACGGCATCCTCTCGCCCGTGCCGGTGCTCGGGATGCTGTGGGGGTCGCGAAACAAGTTCTTCTATGTGGTGGTCGGCGCAACCGGCGCGTTGTGGATCGCGGGCACGGCGGTTCTGGCCGCCAACAGTGGATGGACGGAGCAAAGCGTCCATCGTGGGGCTGATGCCCGCTTCACTGATGGCGGCTCTGGAGAGATCAGTAGATGAAGGCGCTCCTGACCGCTCGTCCCATATCGACTGGCGCGGCTTGGATGGGTGCGGCCTTCACGGCTCTGGTCCTCGTTTTCGGCTACGCTGCCTTTGGCCTCTGGACGACGCTGATCTTTGCCTCAGGCTTCCTCGGCGGCTTCGTCCTTTGGATCGTGTTCGGGAACGCGAGATCCTCGAAGGCCATCCGGCTTCCTTACTGGATCTGCCTGGGGCTCTTCGTGATGCACCGGATCGAGGAGCGTATCTCCGGCTTCTTCGACGAACTCGCCCGTCTCACGGGCGCTCCCACGCCGGACATCGCATCGCCCCAGGTCATCGGGCTGGTCATCCTTTCGATTGGACCGTGGCTGCTCGTCCTGCCGGCGATCCACCGCTTCCCGGCGATAGGAAGTCATCTTGCCTGGACCTTCTTCGCGGCGATGGGTGTGACGGAGCTCTTCCACGTCGCCTTCCTCCTGATTGATGGTCGGGACGATCTCTATTTCCCGGGGTTGGCGAGCGTCGCCATCCTCGCACCCACGGCGTGGTGGGGCATGACACGCATGGTGCGAGCGCCATCCGAGAACGGCCCTGCTGTGGGCCAAGGAGGCTAGAATGAGCCAACCCACTTCACTTCCGGACGAGGCTGAACACCCCGGCCAACAGGGCCGGCCCGCTCATATAAACGGTCGCGCCTCGAAAGCGGATGACCATAACCACGGCGGCTCTGCGTTCCTCGGGCCAAACACCGAGCTCTACTTCGCCCTCGGCTGCGGCGTTGCGCTCGCCATCGGTTTCCTGATCGAGAAACTGATGGGCGACGCGCCGGAATGGTTGCCGGTATCCCTCTACATTCTCGCCTATGGCCTCGGCGGCTTCTTCACCGGTCGCGAAGCAGTCGAAAACCTGAAGGAGCGGCGCTTTCAGATCGACACGCTGATGCTTGTCGCAGCGGCAGGCGCGGCGTTACTGGGAGCTTGGGCCGAAGGCGCATTGCTGCTCTTCCTGTTCAGCCTGGGACACGCGCTTGAACACTACGCCATGGGCCGCGCCAAACGCGCCATCGAGGCGCTGGCGAAACTGGCTCCAGAACGAGCCGACGTGCGTCGGAACGGCCAGATCATCGAGGTGGTTGTTGAGGAGCTTGTCGTCGGCGACACCGTGATTGTCCGACCGAACGAGCGCCTGCCCGCCGACGGCTTCATCATCAAGGGCGAGAGCGCCATCAATCAGGCTCCCGTTACCGGTGAAAGCATTCCCGTGGACAAGATGCCGGTTCAAAGCATCGAAGCTGCACGCAGCCGGCCTGATTCCGTGTCGTCCGCTTCCCGGGTATTCGCGGGGACCATCAATGGCGGCGGAGCCCTTGAAGTGGAGGTCACCCGCGAGGCGGGAGAAACCGCGCTCGCGAAAGTCGTCCGCATGGTCGGCGAGGCGGAGACCCAGCAGTCGCCGACGCAGCGTTTCACAGCCCGCTTCGAGCGCATCTTCGTGCCAGCGGTCCTCTGCCTGGCCTTCGTCCTTCTGTTCGCTTGGCTGGTGGTCGATGAGCCCTTCAGCGAGAGCTTCTACCGCGCGATGGCCGTGCTGGTCGCCGCCAGCCCCTGTGCCCTCGCCATAGCCACGCCCAGCGCTGTGTTGTCTGGCGTCGCGCGCGCTGCGAGGGCGGGCGTCCTGGTGAAGGGCGGCGCGCCGTTGGAGAACCTAGGCTCGCTCAAAGCCATCGCCTTCGACAAGACCGGCACCCTGACCGAAGGCCGCCCCCGCATAACAGACGTGGTGCCGGTGGCGGGTGTAACTGAGCAGGAGTTGCTGTCGGTCGCCGTGGCTGTCGAAGCCCTGAGCGACCACCCCCTTGCTCAAGCCATCGTCACGGACGGGCGTGAGCGCCTCGGGGCTGAAAAAGCGGCGGAAGCGACAGACCTCAAGAGCCTGACCGGACGAGGTGTCGTCGCCAAGCTGGACGGCGAGACCGTCTGGATCGGCAAGGCCGAGATGTTTGGCCAGGATGGAGTGCCGTCTCTCGGCTCCGAAGCCGTCACGGCCATTTCGAACCTGCGGGAGGGCGGACGCACCTCCATGGTCGTGCGCATGGGCGCTCGTGATCTTGGCGCTATCGGTTTGATGGACACGCCGCGAGAGGCCGCGAAGGAGGCGCTGCGTCGCCTCCACGAGATTGGCATCTCCCGAATGATCATGATCTCCGGGGATCACCAGAAGGTCGCCGACGCGATCGCCCAGGAAGTCGGTCTGGATGAGGCTTGGGGTGACCTGATGCCCGAGGACAAGGTCGAGGCGATCAAGAAGCTCGCCGGCCAGGACAAGGTTGCGATGGTCGGCGACGGTGTGAACGACGCACCCGCGATGGCGAGCGCCACGGTTGGGATCGCAATGGGCGCGGCGGGTTCCGATGTCGCGCTTGAAACAGCGGATGTCGCCCTCATGGGCGACGACCTCTCGCAACTCCCTTTCGCTGTGGACCTCAGCCGCCACACGCGACGCATCATCCTCCAGAACGTGTGGGTCAGCCTGGGCGTCGTGGCCTTGTTGGTTCCGGCGACGATATTTGGTCTTGGGATTGGCCCAGCTGTCGCGATGCACGAAGGGTCGACGCTGTTAGTCGTGGGCAATGCCCTGAGGCTGCTGTCCTATCGGGCTTAGGCTTGGCCGTTGTCACTTCGCACGGTGCCCGCGCTTTCCGAAGTTGGCGTTATCCGGAATCAGACATGCATGCGCGCTATCTGAATTGCCCGTTGGAAACATTCTGCTGCACGTTCCGGCCCAAGCGCGCTGGTCACGGCTGGCAAAGTCAGCAACTCAGATGAGCGCATGAGGCGCATAGTCGGCCAGCGCTCGGAAATGATCCGCCGTGCCTTTCGCTCGTCGATAACGAGCATATGAGATCGACTAGCCGCGATCGCTATCGACGCTGCTTCTCCGTCGCCCAGGCGGTCGCCAGATCTGGCAGATACCAGCTCAATGAAGTGATCAAGTTCCGCCTCGGTCAGAGCCTCGATGCGCACCTTTCCGTAGAGTGGATCGCCAGCTCGTGCGTAGGGCTTTCCGGTTGCTGGATCGCGCTTGATCTCGTCGATCACATGCTCCGGCGCGATGCAGGCGCATTGCAAGGCCGCAGTGATCTCCTGCCAGCACCCTGTAGCCAGCAGATTGATCCAGACACTGGTGTCTAGGACGAGGTCAGACTTGGAGTCAGGCACCTAGCAGACCTTCGGGATGGTCAAACGGCGCTAGTTCTCGCCTTAGCTGGACGCGATCTAGGACGAGCATGTCACAAAGCTGGCCTTCGCTCAGGATGCCATCTTGCAGGGCTCGTGACGCCATGACCGCAACGCGAACAGGGAGCAGGGGCGGGGCAGTTTGAGGCTCAGGATCTCCGATGACTTGGCGTTCGAGGTCGGAACTGAAGCCCCTGTCACGGATAGAAGCCCAAGCTCCGGACGCGAGGAGGCCTAGCTCTTCTAGCCGACGCGTCATCGCTTCGGTGGTTACGTCGAATTGATGAGCGAGGAGAATGAGCCCACGAATATCCAAGACGCCGGTCGCGGAGGTCGCTTGTTCATATCGTTCGCGCAACCCAGGTGCGGGCATGAGCAGAGCGGGGCCAAATCTACGCGCGAACCGTTCTTCAATGGTCAGAGGAACAGGCTCGTCGTCGAGAATATCGGTATGGCTTCTATCCGAGACAAAATGCCCGGCCTCGTGAGCTAACGTCTGCTTTCTACGACGCCGACGATGGTTCGAGTTGACCAGGATGCAAGCACCTATGGCCGCATCGAACGCATAGAGGCCGGAAATGCTTCCGTCTTTAAGGGGGCGCATGAACACGCGCACACCCAAGTCGAGCTCAAGAACGGTGAACAGGTCAGTGATCGGCCCGAGACCGATACCGAGACGCTGCCTGAGTGCAACAGCGGCGTCCTCGGCTTGCTGAAGGTGGCCTTGATTGGAAATGCGCAGGGGCGGCGGATAGTCAAACCGACGCTCCACCCCTAGAGCTTGCTCAAGCTCAGTCGTCCCTGACGCCAGCCGATTTAGGAGCTGTATGGCCTCGGCAACCGATGGCGATTGAGGTTTGCCTTCAATCCTCCTGAACTTGGCGCTCAGATCCACATGAACAGCATCGCTCGCGGCGAGCCGACCAACCGTCGTGCCGTAAAGCTTGGCTAGGCCGACCAACTCTTCAGGTCGCACGCGGCGTTGACCGCGCTCAATGGCTACCAAGGTGGTCCGGGCCATAGTCAGGCCGGCAGCCGCAGCCTCTTGGGTCAATCCGGCGCTAGATCTGGCTATCCTGAGCCGATCACCTAGCTGTTCTGCGTTGATCTGGTCAGGGGAAATCATGCTGACGCGAACTGTTCTTTGAGCCACGATTGAGCCGGGAGGGAATGGACGAAACCTCGCCACTCGTCACGATGACGTTCTGCCAAACCCAACAGTTTCGCAGCCCTGTCGCCGTGATGTGACGGTATTTCCCGAGCGACCCTGGCGATCTGAACGTCTCTGTCTGGGCGAGAACTCAGATCCGCGAAAAGGTCCATGGACTTGGCTGATCTCGCGAAAATCTCCCGTTCATTCAGAGTTATGGGCTCCCCCCTCATCTCGGGGGTCCTCAACGCGTAGTCCAGCGCAACGAGTGGCGCTTCGTTTACGCCCGCAGCGAAGATTGCGGTCTGTTTGAGGAGGCAGCCGCCGCAATACCCACAGCCCGCAAAGCCTCGGCGCTGGTTAGGCCGTGCTGAGCAAGAGTCTCGAGACAGGCCTTCACCAAGCAGACCGCGCTCGCGTAGCTCTCGAACAACTTCTCCTTTGGTTCTCCAGAGTTGCGGCTGGGTGAAAGAGAAGTCGGCCTCAAGCGCGAGCGTCAGAAAGGTCTCCAGCCGGGCAATGAATCCGGGGTGAGTGCTGCGAAAGGGCCATTCGCTGGAGAAGCGCGCAAACGCAGGTCCTAACGAGCCCTGACCGTTCTCGCCGATAGCGATGTATCGCGATTTGCTCGTAGCCGCAGCGATGGCCGCGATTGAGAAGTAGACGATCGGGCGAGTGCGATACGAAAGCTCTCGCGGATGACCGGCGTAGAAGCGACGCGGCACTTCGACCAGACTGGCGCGTGGCGCGTCAGATCCCCGTTGCAATTTACCCGCTCGAACTTCCCAAACGGCGCGTTCGCCGTGGTCGGCCTTGAGGAGTTCAGACTGAGCGAAGGAGTCGAGGCCATTGCTATACGGGACGACATACGTCGGATCGTCACAAACGAGCTGAAGATATCGCTCTTTTGCGGGTTGGCCGGCTCTCTCGGTGAAAGAGATCGACCAATCGTCGCCCGTTAGGAAACACGCGGCGTCCAGGAGGGCCTGGTAGACTTCAGAACGCTCGAACGTCGCGCGGTGAAAGACAGGTATCTCGAGGTCGAGGTGCCTGGCCCACTGCTTCGAGCGATGACGGGTGATCATCCTGTCGGCCAGCGCCAGAGCTTCCGCGATAGTCGCGATGTCCTCGCTGACCACGGTCAATTCGCGCAAGCAATGTTTGGCTATGGGAGCTTGGTTGGTGCGGATTTCAGATCCCAGCTCGGCATTGAAGGCTCGACCCTGATGCCCAGCGTGTCCCGTGCCCGAGATGCGGACGGTTTTAGAAGCTGGCTTCATGCGCGGGGGCCGGCGGCGATGGTGTCATCTAGGCTAAGAGATTTGACCTGAGGTTTCGGCCTTTCGCTGCCCAGGAAAGCACGCACGGCAGCCGGAGCTGCGGTGTGGCCAGCCTGCCTGTAGGCCTCGACAGCTTCGGTCACTTCCTTGCGGCTGCCACCGTCGGCCAGCATCGCCGAGGTTGACTCGTTGCAATGGCTGTCGATCTGAATCCTCAAGGTTAGAGTCAACAAATCTGCGATTGACGCGGTTGGGTTGGCAGCGGTTTCGGCATGCAGATCCTGCTGGAACGTCGAAATGATAGGTCCCTGCATGAGGGGTCGGAACAGGGCAGGGTTTTGATCGTCGTCCGCGTAATGCCGTGCCGCGCCTGCGGGCAGACACCGTTCGATCTCTTTCTGAAGCGGAGCGATCGCGGCGTCGACGAGACGAGCTGGGTCAGCTCGGTCTGTCGATCTGCCGCACATTTGCATCAGCTTCTGGAGAGCTTTCGCGATCGGCGCAGCCTTGTGAAGATCGTCTCTCATTCCCCGACGCTGACTCGATAACGCGACAATGTCAATATTTGGATAGTCCATGTCCTGACATTGTCAAAACACAATGTTTGGTGCGCTCCGATAGAGGCGTGGCGGCATGCGAGCTGCGTTCTCCATCGAGTTGCCTCGGTCTCAGATGGGCTCGGTCGTGTGGAACGAGCGGATCGGTCGAGAAAACCGTCTCACATCAATTAGGTAGACGTTTTTGAGATGTGTGTTTCACTGGGTCATGACCTCAGTGGAACAGGCCCACGCCGACGGTGCCATCGTCGGCTACGCAAGAACCTCGACATCCGACCAGCAAGCAGGACTTGAAGATCAGATCGTCGAACTGACCAAAGCAGGATGCGGACGAATCTTCCGCGAGCACGTCAGCGCGGTCGATCGTCAGCGGCCTGAACTGGAGGCGGCGCTCGACTGGTTGAGGAGCGGGGATACGTTCGTCGTCACCAAGCCGGATCGCCTCGCTCGATCGGTCGAGGACCTTTTGAGTATCGTTTCCCGGCTCAAGGAGAAGGGCGTAACCGTCCGCATCTTGGCCATGCACCTCGACACCTCCAACCCGACCTCGATGCTCACCCTGACGGTGCTCGCTGGGGTGGCCCAGTGGGAACGAGAGATCATGCTGGAGCGGCAGCGCGCAGGAATCGCCCGAGCGAAGGCCGAGGGCCGCTACAAGGGCCGTGCTCCTACGGCCCAAGCGAAGGCTCCCGAGGTCCGTCGCCTAAAAGCCGAAGGTCGGACGATCAGCCAGATCGTGGAGACGACGGGCGTGTCCAGGGCCTCCGTCTACCGTGCCCTGAACGAGGTCGAGGCCGCCTGACGAGTTCAGCCTGAGTGCAGGCAGCGATCGCACAGACTGACCTCGCCGACATGACCCTCCGTCATCGCGAACTCTCGCTGACAGTGCACGCAACGCGTCGTCGGTCCCTGGCCTGAACTACTCGGAGGGACATCGCGCGCGAGGTCGGCGGCCTTACGCCGAGCCGATTCCTCGTCACGTTCCTCCTTCGTGAAGCCGCTCATCCGATCACCTCGTCGTCAGTTCGATCCAGGTAAACATGACCGGCATGAATCTACCGTCAAAAGGGACTTAGTTTCATGGGTCGTGCACGCCTACGGCGCGCCCAACCTCGCCGCACCTCTCGGACTCGGCATGCGCCTCGTCCGCATCGGTGCCGCGAATATTTTCTCGATTTTTTTGTTAGCGCCGCCCCGCGCTTCGGGGCTGTCCGATATCTGGGGTTCGGCCTTTCTCCCCCCGTTTGCTTCACGCGGCAAACAAGGGGGAGATTACTGTTCGAGTCTGTCACTGACTCCGTGCGAACGGCCCTGCTGGCCACATGTCGTTTTTAACGACGGCTGGCGGTCGCCCGGTGCCAGCTTGAGCAGCCCAATCTCGCCCAAAGGGCGCGGCGGTTATGGATAAATCCAATCTGCGCATGTCAGCCGCAGGGTGACTGCATGCGCCGGATCAGCGCCAAGTCGTCCAGGCACACTGATCCTCTTCTACGCCCTTCACCGGTGGAACCGATATTCCGAGGGGGCCGACCACGGGGCGTAGGAGCGCCATCGTAGTGTGTAACCTCTTAGGCTCGCTCTGCCTCATCGTCCCGGTCAGGTGGCCCACGAAGAGCCTATGGGATGTCCCGGTCCTGTTTTGCTGTGGGGCAACAGCTTCCAACCCCTGAGCGTATGGCGGAAAAACGCTTTCCGTATATGTATTTAGCCACACAACACCATTCCGGGTCCATAAAGAACCGTCCCGCTCGTCGAGACATTTTTACCCTCAAGGGATGGTGTCGGGGAGGGCGGAGGCCGTGCCTACACATCGCGCTTGGGTCTTCGGTAACTGCCGGGCTCTGGATCTAGGCGCATTCTAAGCCGCGCGGTTTGAGAGCCGGCGCTACGGCCATTCAGGCCAGCTAGATCGACGACCCAACTATGCGCCCAAGCCGCCCAGACCCTCGCCGACCGCATTCCTACGCCTTTTCAGGGGCTTGAGCCGATGTGCCAAGCCACTCTCTTTAAATATTGGTTCACTGGTGCGAATTTCTCGTCAAGTAAAAATGAATATTGTTGACGACCGTTCCTGGATGCGCCATGCCAGTTGAGCTGGCGCATCCGGTATGTCGCCTGACATCTCGTCGATTTGGCGAGATCAGCATCCGCAGGGTGCTTTAATCACGAACCCTTTCTGTTCAGGCCGCGCGAATCTGTGCGTGCCGATAGGAGAATCCTGCGTGGAATATAGTCAACTCGACCTCATCCGGGTCGCTACCTACCTCAGTTCGAAGAGATACTTCGCGAAGTTCATCGGACGCGAAGTCTCGAATGCGAGCAGTCCGAAACTCTTCGCGCGTGACGTGGCGGTTATCCATATCGCCACGGGCTTCGGCATCGCCACGGGCGTCGGCGCTCCTCGTGCGCTACCCCTCAACGCTGGGCGGATGTCTCCCCGATGATGACGCCCGGAAGACACGACGAACTCTTCGAGATTGCCGAACGGATGGCGCAGGTGATCGATGAGCTGGAGAATTTTGCCAAGGCTGAACGACCTGGAGAGGTAAAGGCAGGCGTCTCGTGGATCCGCGATCGGTTCGAGGAAATCTTCCAGATTTTGCTGAATGCTCGGTGGAACTCGCCCCGTCATCCTCTTCACGCCGAGATTAAGGCTGCGGTGAAAGAGGCTATGGCGAGGGGGGAAGTTCGCACCGCCATCGCCGAACTCGAGTCCAGCGCGGTTGCTCTGGGCGCTGCCCTTCAAGTCGCTGATATCAAGGCTTCGACCGGCGCATGCAGAGCGGCAACGACGCGGCGGAAGACGGTTAAGGCTAGGCGGCTTTCCTGAGACGCTCGATGGTCGCGACGCGCTGAGGGTCATTCCGACTGAACTGATCGTTTGAGATGTCGAGCGGCGCATGAGCCGCCTCGACGCGGCCCTTGGCGCTGATCATGTAGTTCCTCAGCCCATCCATGATGATCACGAGGCCATTCCCTTGATCATCGAAAATCAGTTGATCGACGACTTTGCGGATGGCGGTCGCGAGGCTCGACCGGATGGCGGCGACATCACCGCCCTCGCGCATCTGACCTATGAGGTCGGCAAGCTGGGCCTGTCGTTCGCTCGGGGCGACCGCTTCCCGAATCTCTCGCAGATCAGCCAGTGACGCCTTCACTTCGGCTCTAGCCGGGTCGAGGCGACCTTCGGCCTCAGCCAATTTGCGCCGGAGAATCTCGGACGGCACGTCGATCAACTGTTCGGCGATCGTCTCGACGCGCTTTTCTAGCGTGGCGAGGTCATGCTCCGCCTGGGCGACGCGGGCTTGGGCCGCCGCGTCGTCGGGCTTCGAGCCGGGGAGTTCGAACTCGGTGACCGCCGCGAGGAAGGCCGCTTCGAACCGATCATAGTTGACGCCCTTGCAATTCGAGCAAGCCTTCCGAGCGGCCATCGAGCAAGTCAGATAGGCATACGTCCCGGCGGTCCGATAATGCATCGGGCCGCGACAGACCTCGCAGCGCGCCAGCTTGGCGAAGAGGTTCGAGATGCCCTTGCCGCGTCGTCCGATGGGATGGCGGAAGCTCCTCGAATCCATCGAGCGGTTCGCTTCATGGAAGAGGGCGGTCGTGATTACCGGCTCATAATAGTTAGGAATTGGGTCACCGACCGGAACCGTCTCACCGGCCTCGTTGGTCGTCTTCGACTGAAACTCGCCGATCGTCGATCGGCTTCGGATGAGATGGATGATCGAACCGGCATGCCAAGAAAGCGGCGAGCCGTTGCGGCGGGGCGGAGCCCAGGACGGAACCTCATCGGCGTTCAAGCGGCTCGCGACTTTGTTCGCCCCTAGGCCGGACGCGACCTCTCGGAAGATGCGCTCAATCACGACCCGCCGTTCATGAATGACCTTGCGGTTCTCGTCGAGCCAACGCGGGGCGAACGGGGCGAGGTTCTTGCCGTCGGCGCGTCGGCGTTGCCAGTTGCTCCGGCCACGATCGCGTTTCTTGGCTGACTCCTCGTTGGCCGTCATCATCTTCGCGGTCGCGATCAGGAAGCCATCGAACGAGCTCATCGAGCCTTGGGTCATGACCTTACCGTCGATCGTCGTGATGACGGTCAGGCCGGACTTCATGAGCGTCGTGAGGGTCGAGAACTGTGTCAGCAGGTCTTGGCGGCCCAGGCGATCGAGGCTCTCGACGATGAGGGTCGAACCCGCGCCAACTTCACCGGCCTCGACGCGGGCGATGAATGCGCCCAGACGACCTCTCGTGATATGGTCGCCCTTGAAGCCTGAGAGGCCCTCGTCGATCATCCATTCATCGACGGTCAGGGCGTTGCGGCGGCAGTAGGTCTCAATGCCGGATTTTTGGCGCTCAACGCTGTCGCCGTCGGCTTGCTTGTCGGTGGAAAAACGAACATACGCGAAGATCATACAGTCACCTTTCGGAGAACGGAGTTGGGGCGACGGGGCCATTTTGTCAAATGGACCAAAAGTCGCCTCACCTGTTCTCCACAAGCCTGAACACCCACGCGCGCGGGGGAATCGCGCCAGACTGCTTTGCTTGAATTGCTGGGAGATCCTCCATGTTCGATTTCAACCGCCGCAAGGCCCTGATCGCCGGCGCCCTGTCGGCTGCCGCCCTGGCGCTGGGCGCCTGTAACGGCGGCGGTGCCGGCGGCGCCCCGGCCGAAGGCGAAATGTCGATGGGCAACGCGGACGCGCCGGTCACGGTGGTGGAGTACGCCTCGGTCACCTGCGCCCACTGCGCCGCGTGGAACGAAAGCACCTGGCCTGAATTCAAGCGCCGCTATGTCGACACCGGTCAGGTTCGTTATGTCTTCCGCGAGCTGCCGACGCCGCCGCAGGAAATCGCGGTGGCCGGCTTCCTGCTGGCCCGCTGCGCCGGTGAAGATCGCTATTTCGCCGTGATCGACTCCATCATGCGCAATCAGCGCGCCGTGATCATGAATCCGCGCCAGGAGTTGCTCAACATCGCCCGCACCGCCGGCATGAACGAAGAGCAGTTCAACCAGTGCGTCACCGATCAGACCGCCGTGGACGCCCTCAATGAACGGGTGCAAGCCGCCGCTGCGGCCGGAGTGACGGGCACGCCATACTTCCTGATCAACGGCGATCCTCACCAGGACAGCACTCTTGAGGGCTTCGAAACGGCCTTGCGCCCGTTGATCGGCGGGCAGACGCCCGCTGCACCGGCGGCGCAAGCGACGCCGGAGACGGCGGCCGAAGCGCCGGCGTCCACCCCGGCGGAAGGCTGAACTGGTGATCCGCCGCACTCTTCTGGCGCTGACAGCACTGGCCTGGTTGCCGCTGGCGGCGACGTCGGCGGCCCAGAGCCGTGACGCGCAGCCCGGCGACATGACGCTGGGCCGCGCCGACGCGCCGGTGACGGTGGTCGAATACGCCTCCGTCACCTGCGGTCATTGCGCCGCCTGGCACACCGAGGTGTTCCCCGAGTTCAAGCGCCGCTTCATCGATACCGGTCGGGTGCGGTTCGTGTTCCGCGAACTGCCGACACCGCCGGCCAATCTGGCCACGGCCGGATTCCTGCTGGCGCGTTGCGCCGGCGATGACCGCTATTTCGATGTCGTTGGCGATCTGATGCACGAACAGCGTGAGGTCTTCGCCGCTCCGTTGCAGCGATTGCTGGCGATCGGGGCCCGACACGGAGTCACGGAGCAGGAATTCCAGGCCTGCCTGGGCGACCAAGCTGAGCTGGACGCTTCAAACGCCCGAACGGAGGCGGCCCTCGCACGCGGTGTCACTGGCACGCCGACCTTCTTCGTCAATGGTCGGCAGGTTGCGACCGGCGAGGCGCCGATAGCGACCCTGGAAGCGGCCATCCGCCAAGCGGAGGGCTAGGGTCCGCCGGTGGAGTTCCAGCGCCTCAAGATCATCGGCTTCAAGTCGTTCGTCGATCCGGTCGAGTTCCGGATCGAGCCCGGCCTGACGGGCGTTGTCGGGCCGAACGGTTGCGGCAAGTCCAATGTGCTGGAGGGGCTGCGTTGGGTCATGGGGGCCAACTCGGCCAAGGCGATGCGCGCCTCGGGCATGGACGAGGTCATCTTCGCAGGATCGGCCGACCGGCCGGCGCGCAACCACGCCGAGATCCAGCTGACCATCGACAATAGCGCCCGGCGTGCGCCTCAGCCATTCACCGATGCACCCTCGCTGGAGGTGTCGCGCCGGATCGACCGGGGGGCCGGCTCGACCTATCGGGTCAATGGTAAGGAGGTGCGGGCCCGTGACGTTCAGTTGCTGTTCGCCGACGCCTCGACGGGGGCCAATTCGCCCGCTCTGGTCCGGCAGGGCCAGATCTCCGAACTGATCGCCGCCAAGCCGCAGAACCGCCGCCGCATTCTGGAAGAGGCCGGCGGTGTCTCGGGCCTGCACACCCGCCGCCATGAGGCCGAGCTGCGGCTGCGCGCCGCGGAGACCAATCTGTCGCGGCTGGACGACATCGCCGGCGAGTTGGAGACCCAGCTGAACCGCCTGAAGCGTGAGGCGCGCCAGGCCGAAAAGTACAAGAAGGTCGCCGCCGAGATCCGGGCGCTGCAATCGGCCTTGCTTTATGCGCGCTGGTCCGACGCTCGCGCGGCGCTGCAGGCGGCCAATGAGGCGCTGGCCGAGGCGGATCGCGCCGTCGAGGATCAGGCCCGCGCCGCCGCCCGCGTCCAGACCGCCGCCCTGGCCGCCGCTGAAAAGATGAAGCCGGCGCGCGAGGAAGACGCGGTCGCCGCCGCCCTGCTGCACCGGATGACGGTCGAGCGGGATCGCCTCGATATGCAGGATCAGGCCGCGCGCGAGGCGGTCGAGCGCCTGAGCGACGACGTGCGTCGCATCGCCTCGGATCGCGAGCGCGAAACCGAGATGCGCGACGACGCCGCCGCCCAGGTCGCACGTCTTTCCGAGGAACTACAGGGCCTCCAGGCTGAGGCCGAAGCCGCGCCCCAGCGCGGGCCCGAGCTTCAGGCTGGGGTCGAAGCCGCCGAGGCGCGCCGCGCCGCCGCCGACGCCGAGGTCGAGCGCCTGGCCGGGGCCGTGGCGTCGATCGAGGCGCGGCTGAACGCTGAGGCCCAGCGCCGCCGCGACGTCACCGACCGATTGTCCCGGGCCGAGCACGCCGTCACCGGCGCCAAGGCCGAGCGCGAGGCCGTCGGCCCGCTGGAAACGCCTGAGATCACCGAGGCCCGCGCCGCGCTGGACGCCGCCGTCTCTGCCCTGCAAGCCGCCCGCACCGAGGTCGACGCGGCGGAGACGGCCCGCAGCGAAGCCCAGGCGGAGGAGCATGAGGCCCGCCAGGGCGCGCGCCAGGCCGAGGACAAGCTCAATCGCCTGACCGCCGAGGCGCGGGGCCTGGCCCAGCTATTGGCCAAGGCCCACCAGACCCAGGCGGCGGCGCTGGAATCGACCCAGGCCGAAAAGGGCTTCGAAGCCGCCCTGGCCGCCGCGCTGGGAGATGACCTGGACGCCGCGCTCGACCCCGCCGCCGCCGCCCACTGGGCCGGGGCCGAGGCCGGCGCGCCCAGCTGGCCGGGCGGGGTCACGCCGCTGGCCGATCATATCGACGCGCCCACGGCCCTGGCGGCGCGTCTGAATTGGTGCGGACTGGTCGACCGGGCCGACGGCGACCGCCTCAGCAAATCCTTGCCGGTCGGGGCGCGGCTTGTTTCCAGTCAGGGCGATCTGTGGCGCTGGGACGGCTTCGTCTCTCGGGCCGAGGCGCCCAAGCCTGCCGCCATCCGCATGGAGCAGCGCAATCGTCTGGCCGAGCTGGAAGACGAGATCGAGACCCTCAAGCCCCAGGTCGCCGACACGCAAGGGCTGCTGAACGTCACCGCCGAGGCCGTTCGCGCCGCCGACCAGGCCCTGCGCGACGCCCGCCAGAAGCCGACTGAGGCCGAACGCAGCGTGGCCGCGGCCCGCAACGCCCACGACGCCTTGTCGCGCGCCCAGGCCCAGCGCGAGGCCCGCGCCCAGGCCTTGGACGAACAGCTGGTGCGGCTGGAGGCCGAGCTGACCGCCGCCCGCGAAGCCGAGGCCGCGACACCGGAAGGGCAGGGCGGATCGAGCGCCCTGGATGATCTGAAGGCGGAGCTGGATATCGCGCGCGCCCCAGGCCACGAGGCCCGCTTGGCCGCCGCCGCCGCCCGTCTGGAACGTGACGCCGAGACCCGCGAACGTGAGGGCCGGGCGCGCCGGCTGGACCAGCTGGACCGCGACGTTCAGGGCTGGACCGGTCGCGCCGGCTCGGGCGAACAGCGCCTGACCCAGCTGGACAAGGATGAAGCCAGGGTCCGCGCCGAACTGGCCCGCGCCCAGGAGGCGCCCGAAGAGATCGGCCGCCGGCGCGAGGCCCTGATCGATCAGTTCGCCCAGGCCGAGACCCGCCGCTCGGCCGCCGCCGACGCCCTGGCCGAGGTCGAGGGTCTGGCCGAGGCAGCCGACCGCGAGAGCCGCGCCGCCGAACGCGCCGTCTCCGAGGCCCGCGAAGCGCGGGCGGGACTGTCGGCCCACGCCGAGGCGGCCCAGATTCGTCTCAACGACACCGACCAGCAGGTGCGCGAAGCCGCCCTGATGAGCCCGGAGGACCTGGGCCAGAAGCTGAAGGATGACGCCATCGCCCTGCCCAGCGACGCGGCCGGGGCCGAAACCCTGCTGTTCGGTCTGGAGCGTGAGCGCGAGGCCCTGGGCGCCGTCAATCTGCGCGCCGACGAAGAGGCCGCCGAGACCGGCGAGCGCCTGCAGTCGATGAAGTTGGAGCGCTCGGATCTGACGGGCGCCATCGCCAAGCTGCGCGACGGCATCGACGAGCTGAACGCCGAGGGCCGTGAGCGCCTGCTGGGCGCCTTCGACACCATCAACGGCCAGTTCCAGACCTTGTTCACCGCCCTGTTCGGCGGCGGCCAGGCCGAGCTGAAGCTGGTCGAGAGCGACGATCCGCTGGAAGCGGGCCTTGAGATCTTCGCCTGTCCGCCCGGCAAGCGTCTGTCGACCATGAGCCTGATGTCGGGCGGCGAACAGGCCCTGACCGCGACGGCCCTGATCTTTGCGGTCTTCCTGGCCAATCCGGCGCCGGTCTGTGTGCTGGACGAGGTCGATGCGCCGCTCGATGACGCCAACGTCGACCGCTTCTGCCGCCTGCTCGCTGAGATGCGCAGCCGTACCGACACCCGCTTCATCGTCATCACCCACAACCCGGTGACCATGAGCCGTATGGACCGCCTTTACGGCGTGACCATGCCCGAACGCGGCGTCAGCCAGCTGGTCAGCGTCGACCTGACCCAGGCCGAGAAGCTGGTGGCTTAACTCGTTGGACCCTTCTCCCAAGGGGAGAAAGAGGGGCCCACGCCTACGGCGTGGGAGGTTGAGGGGTTACGCCCCCTCCGCAAGCACCCAAACCCCTCACCCTCCCAGCTGGTCCGCAGTCGGGTCCCTCCCTCTCCCTCTGGGAGAGGGGTCAGGTCACCCGCCAGGGCGGGTTCACCCGGTTCTCGCCGGCCCAATACAGGCACAGGCGGTTGCCGTCTGGGTCGCTTAGCCGCGCTTCGCGCCAGAGCCAGCGCTGGTCGGTCGGGGCGCTGTCGAAGACCACGCCCTCGGCGGTCAGGCGCTCACGGCGCGCGTCCAGATCCTCGCATTCGAAATAGACCAGGGCGCCGCCGCAGGACGGATTCTCGGCCAGATGGACCGAGAACGTCGCGCCGCCGGGGCACAGCAGCCGGGCGTAGTGATCCGAAAGGACGATCAACTCCAGACCCAGCCTCCGGTAGAAGGCGACCGAGCGGCCGATGTCCGATGATTCCAGCGTGACCTGGTTCAGGTTCATCGCCGCCGCCCACCCAGCGCCGCCAGCAGGACGGCGGCCAGCAGTGGCGCCCCGGCGAACATCCCCAGGCGCCCGCCGTCGCCGCCTTCGAGTTCGAGGAACAGGGCGAAGCCGGCGATGGCCATCGACACAAGGGTCAGCACGGCGATGCCGATCAGGCGGTCGCGCTCACCCATCGCTGCGCGCCCGTTCGCGGCGGAGCTCGGCCCAGCGCTCCAGCCGTTCCTTGACCCGCGCCTCATGGCCCTGATCGGTCGGTTCGTAGAAGACGCGCCGCTCCAAGCCGTCGGGCCAGTAGTTGGCGCCGGAGAAGCCGCCCTCGGCGTCCGGGTCGTACTGATAGCCGCGGCCGTAGCCGAGGTCCTTCATCAGCTTGGTCGGAGCGTTACGGATGTTCTCGGGCGGCATCAGCGAGCCGGTCTCGCGCGCCGCCTTCATCGCCGCCTTATAGGCCTTGTAGACCGAGACCGACTTGGGCGCGCAGGCCAGATGCACCACCGCCTGGGCCAGGGCCAGCTCGCCCTCGGGACTGCCCAGGAAGTCGTAGGTGTCCTTCGCGGCATTGGTGATGACCAGGCTCATAGGGTCGGCCGCGCCGATATCCTCCACCGCCATGCGCACGATCCGGCGGGCCAGGAACAGCGGATCTTCGCCCCCGTCCAGCATCCGCGCCAGCCAGTAGAGGGCCGCGTCGGGATCTGATCCTCGAACCGATTTATGTAGTGCAGATATAAGGTTGTAGTGTTCTTCTCGACTTTTATCGTAAGCCGGCGCGCGCTTTTGCAGGACCTGCCCCAGGTCGGCGACCGACAGGGTCTGATCGCCGTCGGTCAGATTGAACAGGGCCTCGGCCAGGGTCAGCAGATAGCGGCCGTCCCCGTCGGCCATGGCGACCATCGCCTCGCGCGCGGCGGGCTCCAGCATCAGGCCGCGCCCGGCGTCGGCCTCGGCCCTGATCAACAGTTGATCGAGCGCCGCCTCGTCCAACCGCCTGAGCACGAACACCTGGCACCGCGACAACAAGGCGCCGTTCAGCTCGAAACTGGGATTCTCGGTCGTGGCCCCGACCAGGGTGACGACGCCTTCTTCGACAAACGGCAGAAAGCCGTCCTGCTGGGCGCGGTTGAAGCGGTGAATCTCATCGACGAACAACAGGGTCGACTGGCCGGCGGCGCGGCGCACCCGCGCCTGTTCGAACGCCTTCTTCAGATCAGCCACGCCGGAAAAGACCGCCGAGATCTGCTGGTATTCATAGCCCGCCGCCTTGGCCAGGAGGCGGGCGATGGTGGTCTTGCCCGTACCCGGCGGCCCCCACAGGATCATCGAGGCCAGCCGCCCGCCCTCGACCATCCGCCGGATCGGCCCGCCGGCGCCCAGCAGGTGATCCTGTCCGACCACATCCTCAAGCGCGCGCGGCCGCAGCCTGTCGGCCAGCGGCGCGTCGGGCGGATGGATCCCGGAGGCTTCGAACAGGTCGGTCATCAGGGGGCAGATGTAGAGTGTCCGCGCCCATGTATCTACCGCTCACCCCGGCGAAGGCCGGGGCCCAGATGACTGAGCGCCATTCTGGTCGGCATGGGCTTTACGATCTGGGTCCCGGCCTTCGCCGGGATGAGCGGACACCATGGGTGCGCCCTTAGAACCGCCCGCGCACTTCCTGGCCGTTGCGCAAGATGACGATGTCCCAGCCGCGTTCGGTTCCCTCGATCATCTGCTGCAGCTGGCGGGTCGAAGTGATGTCCTGGCCGTTCAGGCTGCGCACCACATCGCCGGGACGGAAGCCTGCCGCCGCCGCATAGGACCGGCCCGACACGCCGGTCAGGATCACCCCGCCGGCCATCGGATCGGCCCCGATGCGGTCCGCCAGGGCTGGGGTCAGATCGGCGACGGCGGCGCCCGTTAACGGGTTGCGTCCGCCGATGGTCACGGTTTCGGGCGTCGCGTCGCCGGGCGGAACCGCGACGCGGGCATTCAATGTGCGCTCGGATCCGTCGCGGAAGATGGTCAGCGCGACCTGCTCGCCGGGCCGGACCACGCCGATGCGGAAGTTCAGCGCCGCCGCGTCATCGACCGCCTGGCCGGCGACCTGGGTGATGACGTCGCCCTGACGCACGCCGGCGGTGGCGGCCGGGCCGCCGCGATAGACGCTGTTGACGATGACGCCGCGCGGGCTGGCCATGTCCAGGCGGTTGGCTTCATGGGTGGTCATCGGCGCGACCGAAGCGCCCAGCCAGGCGCGTTCCACCGCCGTCTCGCCGCCGGCGGCGCTTTCGACCACGCGCCGGACCATGGCCGCCGGCACCGCAAAGCCGACGCCCGCCGAGGCGCCTGAAGGACTCAGGATCATGGTGTTGATGCCGATCAGATCGCCGTCCATGTCGACCAGGGCGCCGCCGGAGTTGCCCTGGTTGATGGCCGCGTCGGTCTGGATATAGGCGGTTGCGCCCTGGCCGTCGGAGCGGTCCAGCGCTGAAATGATGCCGCTCGTCACGGTCTGGCCGATGCCGAACGGATTGCCGATGGCTAGCACCAGGTCGCCGACGTGCATCTGGCTGGAATCGTCGATCGGCATGGTCGGCAGCCGGTCGCCGCCGGTGTCGAGCCTGAGGATCGCCAGGTCCGAGCGCGGATCGGCCAGGATGACCTCGGCGGGAAACTCACGGCGGTCGTTCAGCGTCACCATGATTTGGCGCGCGCCTTCGATGACGTGGTTGTTGGTGACGACGATGCCGTCCGAACGGACGATGACGCCCGAGCCGACCGACTGACCGACCCGCTCCCGCGTGCGTCCCCGGCCGAACATTTCGAAGAAGGGATCGCGTTCACGCACCACGGTCTGGGCGGCGATATTGACCACCGCCGGGGCCGAGACCTGGACCACCGGGGCGAAGGAGGCCTGCAGGTCGCCCTGGGTCTCGGGTGCGCGCCGGGTCGGCTCGCCCAACCGACCATCCTGGGCCTGAGTCGTCTCGGGGTTGCCGCACGCCGACAACAGAAGGGCCGCAGCGATAGCGAGGTGTGAAGGCTTCATCTTGAGGTCCGTAAGCAGGCTGGGGTCTGGAAACACACCCGACATCTGGGGCGCCAATACGGCGAACGCCAGTCCGGTCCGGGGCGGGTGCTTTCAAACGCGTAAGGATGGGGCCGGTTCGAACCGACCCCGGCGCCTACCCCCGACCGCGCGTCAGGGCGCGGTATTCGACCAGACGCTCCTTGTCGCGCCGGACCTGATCGGCCACGGCGTTGTCGACATCCAAAGAGGCGTAGCGCACCCAGCTTTCCAGACCGAGTTTGTCCTGGATCAACTGGATCGGCGTCTGCCAGCGGAAGTAGGAGAACCACGAGATCGCCGCGCCGAGCAGGGCTGCTACGCCCTGGAGGCCGCGGAAAGCCGCTTCACCGCCGGCCGGCGCCGGCTCCAGCGCCAGCACGCCCAGGAACACCAGATAGACCAGCGGCGTCGCGAAACGCCCCAGCCAGCGCATCCAGTAGCGTTCGCGCCGAACCCGCCACAGCTGCATCTGGATGAACTTCTCCAGATATTCCATGCGCGCGCCCAGCCACATGGTCAGGCGGGTCAGATACATCGACCGCTGGCCCCAGCCCTTGCCGTCCATCTGGTACTGGGTCTCGGCCTGGTCGGCCATGGCCCGGCCGGTGGTGAACAGGTTCTGCAGCTCGCGGGTGCGCTCGACGATGCGGCGCGACAGTTCATAGGTGTCGTTCTCCAGCCGGAAACGGTACTGGGTGAACAGGACCGCCTGGACCACCCACCACAGGCCGAACCCGGCGACCATCGCAATCACCGCCAGGATCAGGCCCAGCGGCTGAGAGCCGACCATCCCCGCGAACCAGGTCGGGCCCATAAGCACCAACGCCGCCAGCCCAGCCAGGGCGCCGCCCTGGAACAGCCGCTTGACCGTGAAGTGCGTCATCATCCGCCGGAAGACGCTGCGTCCATAGGAATGGATGTGGCTGCGAATGTCGCGCTCGGCCGGGAAGCGTTCTTCGATCTGGCGGTCGTACAGGACGTGGAATCGGTCCGGCTTGCCGTCGCTTTCCCAGAAGGGAAAGATGTCCAACGGCTGGTTGAAATACTCGTCGATATGAGCCGAGACCTGGGCGTTCTCGTTCGGATCGAGCGAGAAATAGGCGCTGTCCTGAATCGGGTGCAGGGTGCCGTCGGCCTGACGCATCGAGGCCGGGGCCATGCGCGCGCTCGGCGCAGGGGCGACACGATCCGCCGTATCGGCGGCGCCGGGCGGCGGCGGCGTGGCCGGGGCCAGGCCGGTGGCCGAAGGCGCGGGTTCGGGAGGCGGCGGAGCCGGATGCTGATCGTCGTGCGACATATCGCCTGTACTACCCCCGAAAACACAAGACCGGCCACTATGGCCGTCCAAGGTGACTGCGCCGAAGACCTTCGCCTCTGGCGCGAGCCGCCAAGGACAGCTTCACCCGCAACCGCCGGGGCGGGCAAGTGACGTTTTCTATCCGAACGGCCAGCGGGCCATCAGGGCGGCAAAGACCAACAGGGCGATGACTCCCAGCAACTGGATGCCGGTCCACCAGCGGATGCGGTGGATCTCGGGCGCCGGCGGCTGAAACTCGGGGTCGGCGCGCCGCGCGCGTCGCCATTTCACAAATGCGATCGTCGGGGGCAGGGAAGCCAGACCGATCAGAACGAAGGCCGCCATCTTGGCCCAGAAGAATGGATTGCTTTCATAGAAGGCCAATCCCTTGCCGCCGTACAGAACCCGCCCGGCCCCGATCACAAGGATCAACAGGGCGCTGGCTCCATAACCGCCGTCGATCCGCGCCAGCCGTCGGACGTCTACCGGCCTTGCGGCCAGCAGCATCCGCTCCATCACCAGCATCACGATCAGACCGAAAAACAGCAGGTGATGGGCCACCGCCAGGATCAGGTCGTGCATGAGCGGTTTCTCCTGTCGCCTCCGCGTGGCGCCGTGACCAGATCAACGCGGTCCTGTGTCAGAGGCAAGCCCTCAGGTGAAGCGACGATCAGCGACCCATGACGCGCCGCCACGATGGCGCTATAGGCCCGCCCATGACCCGTCTTCTCCTTGTCGCCCTGGGCGGCGCGCTCGGGGCCTCGGCCCGGTATGGCCTGGGGCTTATGGCGTTGAGGCTGACGCCGAATGCGGCGTGGCCATGGGCGACGTTTGCGGCCAATGTTGCAGGCGGACTGTTGATGGGCCTCTTGGCCGGCTGGCTGGCGCTGAGGGGCGTGGCCGAGCAGGAGGCGATCCGCCTGTTCGCCGCCGTCGGCGTGCTGGGCGGTTTCACCACCTTTTCGGCCTTTTCGTTGGAGGCGGTTCAGATGATTGAGCGACGCCAATGGGCGATGGCCGGCGGCTATGTCGCCCTGTCGGCGCTGCTGGCCATTGCGGCCGTGTTCGCCGGGCTGATGATGGCGCGCAAGGCCTTCGCATGAGCCGCGAGATCAAGACCCTGTCGGTCGACGCCGGCGAAGACGGTGTGCGGTTGGATCGCTGGTTCCGGCGGCGCTGGCCGCATCTGTCGAACATCCAGATCAACAAGCTGGCCCGCTCAGGTCAGATCCGCGTCGACGGCGGCCGGGTCAAGGGCGACAGCCGCCTCGCCGCCGGCTCCCAGGTGCGCGTGCCGCCGCTGCCCGAGCCCGGCGAACGGCCCGAAGGCCCGCCGCCGCTGTCCGATCAGGACGTCCGTTTCGTCAAGGGCCTGGTCCTGTACGAGGACGCCGACGTCATCGCCCTGAACAAGCCCGCCGGTCTGGCGGTTCAGGGCGGCACCAAGACCACCCGCCACATCGACCGTTTGCTTAGCGCCTGGGGCGAGGGGCTGGAGCGCCCGCGTCTGGTCCATCGGCTGGACCGGGATACGTCCGGCGTTCTGCTGCTCGGCCGCTCGCCCGGCGCTGCGGCCAAGCTGGCTGGGGCCTTCGCCCGGCGCCGCGCGAAAAAGACCTATTGGGCCATCGTCAACGGCGCACCCAAGCCGGGGCAGGGGACGCTGGATCTGCCGCTGATCAAGTCGGGCATCGGCGACCGCGAGATGATCCGCCCGGCCGATCCCAAGGACCGCGAGGCCGACCCCGCCGTCACCGACTATGTCACCATCAGCCGCGCTGGCCACCGCGCCGCCTGGATGGCGCTGCGACCCCTGACCGGGCGCACGCACCAGCTGCGGGTCCATATGAAGGCGCTGGGCCACCCGATCCTGGGCGATCCGAAATACGGCGATCTGACCAGCGCCGACCTGTCCGAAGGGCTGGTGCTGCAACTGCACCACAGGCGCATCGAGCTGGAGCACCCCACCGGCGGCAAGCTGATCGTCGAGGCGCCGATCAGCCGTGAAATGAAGGCCGGCTTCGACCGTTTCGGCTTTTCAGAAGACGAGGCTGAGGTCGATCCGTTCGCCGCTCTGGGAAGGCGCAAATGACCGGAAGCTCGATCCCGCCTCTGGATCCGCACGTCGCCGCTCGCAAGGGCTTTCGCGAGGCCGAGGACCGCATCAAGCGGTTCTGGAAGAGCGTGGTGGTCGAGCCGGGCGAGGGCGGCTGGCGCGTGCTGCTGGACGGCCGCTCGCCCAAGACCCCCGCCGGGGCCGCCCTGGTGCTGCCGACCGAGGCCGCCGCCCGTCTGGTCGCGGACGAATGGACCGCCCAGGGCGAGCATCTGGACCCCGCGACCATGCCGGCCACCCGCCTGGCCGCGACCGCCATTGACCGCATCCCGCTGGCTCGCGCCGAGACCGCCGAGGAGATCGCCCGCTACGCCGGCTCCGACGGGCTTTGCTACTTCGCCGACGGTCCCGAAAGCCTGATCGCCCGCCAGCAGGCCGAGTGGGGCTCGTGGCTTGACTGGGCCGAACGGACCTTGAGCGTGCGCCTGATCCGGGCCGAGGGCATCGCCCATGTGTCACAGCCGCCTGAAAGCCTCGCCCGCGTCCGCGATCTGGCGCTGGAACTGGACGATTTCGCGCTCACGGGCCTGGCCACGGCGGTCGGTCTGTTCGGATCAGCGGTGCTGGCGCTGGCTGTCCAGCGCGGGGCGCTGACGGGCGACGCCGCCTACGACCTGTCCCGCCTGGAAGAGGCCCATCAGGAATCCCAATGGGGCGTCGACGCCGAAGCCGCCCAGCGCACCGAAAACCGCCGGGCCGAGGCGGCGTTGCTTGAGCGATGGTTTGGGGCGCTTCGGGCCTAGTCGAGTGTGATCTCGAGCCGGCGTGGATCGTCGCGAGCCATGTTGGATATCCACGTCGAGCCGCCTGCGGTCCTCAGGTCGTAGAGGCCGACCGGCGTGACCAAAGCCGCCTGGCCCAAGCCGCCATCGGCGCTGACGCCGATCACCGGCAGCACATCCACATCCGGCTGTGGGACCGCATTGACGGCTGTGCCAAGCGCGTTGCCTCGCACGGTGAGTTCGCCGATGCAGACGCCGTCCTCAAACTCGAAACGGGCGGCCCCTTCGAGCACTTCGCCGCGGTAGAGGCCTCGGTAACGGGTCGCGTCGACCGGACAGGCCGCCTGGCCGGCGTCGCCTGCCGGCAGGAAGGGGGCCGCCAGCATCTCGGCGACCGAGACGATGGAAGACACCCAGGTGATGTTGGAGAGGATGACCGAAGACGTCCGCTGATCGGGATAGAGCACCAAGGCGCTGCGCGCGCCCTCGGTGACCCCGGCATGGTGCGCGAGCCTGCGCCCGTCCCGGTCGGACTGGGTGCGCCAGCCGAAGCCGACCTGATACCCGTCCTCGCCGACGGCTTCTCCTGAGTTCAGGTGCTGTGGGACCAGCAGAGATTCGAACATCGACCGGCTGACCACCTGTCCGTCCAGCACCCGGCCGCCCCAGATCGCTAGGTCCGGCGCCGTGGCCGCCAGGCCGCCCCCGGCCCAGGTGTAGCTCATGTCCCAGTACCGAGCCCGCTCGACCGTGCCGTCTTCCGAAAAGGCATAGGTGCGCGAGGCGGCGGGGTCGCCGGCATCGGCGGCGTCCGCCCGAAGGACCAGCCCTGAGGTGATTTCCTCGGCAAGGTAGTCGTTGAACGGTCGGCCCGAAGCCGCCTCGATCTGGGCCTGCATCAAGACATAGCCCCAGGAGGAATACTCATAAGCCTCACCGGGCTGCGTGAGCAGCGGGCGTTCCGAGAACCAGTCGACGGACTGTCGTGTATTGGCGAAATGGATCGGCCCCAGCGTGGCCCGATCAAGGTCATTGTAGTGTGCGACGCCAGAGATGTGCGCGGCCAACTGGCGAGCGTTGATGTCAGGCCAGTCGTTGGCCAGCCAGGGCAGGGCCTCGCGGATGGGCGCGTCCAGATCCAGTCGGCCCTGCTCGGCCAGACGCGCCGCCGCCATGGTGGTGATCACCTTGGAAACGCTGGCTAGCCGAAAGACCGTATCGTGATCGATCGGGCGCCGCGCCTCAAGATCGGCCCAGCCCGCCTGGCCCTCCCACACCACGGCGCCGTCTCGCCAGACGGCTGCGCCCAGACCGGGTACGCCGCTGACGTCGACCAGAGCCTCCAGAATCCGGTCGGCGCGTCGCGCCGGCGCCTCGTCGATGACCTGGGCCATGGCTGCGGAGGGGGCGCTGACGATAACGGCCATGAGGAGGTGACGGATCATTCAGGACTCCAAGCTTCGCTGTTTGTGTGTCGTCCGATTCCGTCGGAACTAGGGCCGGCGGCGAGGTCGGTGAACTCAGGCCAGGCGCCGAAGCGGGTTCGTCAGGCAAGTCCATCGAGATAAATTTCCATCTTGGAAAATCATCACTTGCCATTGCGGAAAATGACCTATAACTTTCCAACATGGAAAGTGAGGTCGCCATGACAAATGAATCCGATCCGCGTGAGGCCCTGGCCGAGATCGCCGCCGCCCGCGAGGCGGTGGCCCAGGACCTGAACTACCCTGTGATCTGGGACCTGGGCTATGGGGTGCTGCTCGCGGCCATGATCGGCGGAGCCGCGCTGGGCCAGCCGTGGAGCGCCCCGATTCTTCTGGGCTCGCTTGCCGGCCTGTTCTTCATGATCCAGTCGTGGCGCAAGCGTCTCGGCTGGTGGGTCAATGGATTCTCGCCGCCCCGGGCGCGCTGGGTGGCGATCGGCCTGGGCGTGGCGTTGGCGCCGCTGATGGGACTGTCATTGTGGGCCCGTTTCGGCGACGCCCCTGGCTGGATTCCGCTGCTGGCGGGGGGCTTGGCCGGCCTGGCCGGCGTCGTCGGCGGGCGAATCTGGCTGGCGGTCTATCGACAGGAGCTCAAGGCGGCGGCGCGATGAGCCGCGCGCCGGTCTTTGACGCTGTCATCCACGCGCCGGGTCGGCTGCAGATCTGCGCCATCCTGTCCAGCGTCGACGATGCCGAGTTCGCCATGATCCGCGACACCATCAAGGTCTCGGACTCTGTGCTGTCCAAACATCTGAAACAGCTGGAGGAGGCCGGCTACGTCGCGCTGTCCAAACAGGCGGAGAATGGTCGCCAGCGCACCTGGATCGCTCTGACGCCGGCAGGGCGCAAGGCCTTCGCCGCCCATGTCGCCGAGCTGAACCGCCTGGCCGGCCTGACCGCGCCCGCGCCGATGGGGCAGGGGTTCTCAGGTTGAGTTTCCTTCTCCCCTTGCGGGAGAAGGTGGCAGTCCGAAGGACTGACGGATGAGGGGTCGCGCGGAACCGTCCGCTTCCTGACCTCGCCGCCGCACAATGCTTCAAGGTCAGCGCGACCCCTTATCCGTCACGTCGGCTTCGCCGAAGCGCCACCTTCTCCCGCAGGGGGAGAAGGGGATGCCTTGCCCCCGCTCCCGCAGGGGGAGAAGGGGATGCCTTGCCCCCGTCCCCGACGCGTCCTAAGCCAGCCGCAAGGTCAAGGAAGCGTCATTCATGCAGAATATCCTCGAAGAGCTTGAGCGTCGGCGTCAGGCCGCCCGGCTGGGCGGCGGCGAAAAGCGGATCGCTTCCCAGCACGCCAAGGGCAAGCTGACCGCACGTGAGCGCATCACCGTGCTGCTCGACGAAGGCTCCTTCGAGGAAACCGATATGTTCGTCGAGCACCGCTCGCACGACTTCGGCATGGAGGACCAGCGCATCCCCGGCGACGGGGTGGTCACTGGCCGGGGCCTGATCGACGGTCGACTGGTCTATGTCTTCTCCAAGGATTTCACCGTCTTCGGCGGGTCGCTTTCGGGCGCCCACGCGGCCAAGATCGTCAAGCTGCAGAAGATGGCCCTGACCAATGGCGCGCCCATCATCGGCCTGTTCGATGCCGGCGGCGCCCGCATCCAGGAAGGCGTTGAGAGCCTGGCCGGTTATGCCGACATCTTCCTTCAGAACACCCTGGCCAGCGGCGTCATCCCCCAGATCAGCGTGATCATGGGGCCGTGCGCCGGCGGGGACGTCTATTCGCCGGCCCTGACCGACTTCATCTTCATGGTGAAGGACACCAGCTATATGTATGTCACCGGCCCGGATGTGGTGAAGACGGTGACCAATGAGGTCGTCACCCACGAGGAGCTGGGCGGCGCCTCGGTCCACGCCAAGAAGTCCGGCGTCGCCGACGGGGCCTTCGACAACGACCTGGAGTGCCTGGCCGAGGTGCGCCGCCTGATCGGCTTTTTGCCCCTGTCCAACCGCGAAAAGCCGCCCGTGCGTGAGCCGTTCGACGAGCCGGACCGCGACGAGCCCAGCCTCGACAGTCTGGTCCCGGCCAATCCGAACAAGCCTTATGACATCAAGGAGCTGATCCTGAAGACGGTCGATGAGGCCGACTTCTTCGAGATCGCGCCGGACTACGCCAAGAACATCGTGGTCGGCTTTGGCCGGCTCGACGGCCAGCCGGTCGGCTTCGTCGCCAATCAGCCGATGGCCCTGGCCGGGGTGCTGGACATCGACAGCTCCAAGAAGGCCGCCCGCTTCGTGCGCTTCTGCGACGCCTTCGACATTCCCATCGTCACCTTCGTCGATGTGCCGGGCTTCATGCCGGGCACCAAGCAGGAGTACGGCGGCCTGATCAAACACGGCGCCAAGCTGCTGTTCGCCTATGCCGAGGCGACCGTGCCCAAACTGACCGTCATCACCCGCAAGGCCTATGGCGGCGCCTATGACGTGATGAGTTCCAAACATTTGCGTGGCGACGTCAACTACGCCTGGCCCTCCGCCGAGATCGCCGTCATGGGCGCGAAAGGCGCCGTCGAGATCATTTTCAGGAAAGAGGCCGCCGACCCCGACGCCCTCGCCGCTCGCGAAGCCGAATACAAGGACCGTTTCGCCAACCCCTTCGTCGCGGCAAGGCTGGGCTACATCGACGACGTCATCATGCCGCACGGGACAAGGCGGCGGCTGATCAAGGCCCTACGGACACTGAAGAACAAACAGGCCGAGAACCCGTGGAAGAAGCACGATAATATTCCGCTCTGAGGGCGCTATCCGCGGGCGCCCCCGCTTCAGCCGGTTAGCTTGCCGCTAGGTGGCTCGCGGTCGAAATCGGAGCCGCGGAACCACCCTGTCACGGCCCCTCAATGGTCCTGGCGGCGCGTTCGATGCGGCCGGGGGAAGGCCGCGGTGACGGGTACATGCTTGTCGGTTCGCTCCGCCAGCTAGTCGCCTGGCCATCGGAGGCGGGGACGGATCCTTCCCCTGTCCGATCGCGCCGAATGAAGGTGGGATTTCCTGGATCCATCGGGCTTGGACGGGGCTGCTTGTGACGGGTCGGAGCGCTCGACCCGTCACAGCAATCCGGCCACGTCAGTGTCCAGCAGGGGAGATCGTCAGCTCCGCCAAGCCTTCCTCGGCGATGGCGCGCCGGACCCCATCAGCGCCGCGCAGGATGGCCTCCAGCGCCAGACGATGGGCGACATCGAGCGCCTCGTCGGCGGGCGTCTCCACATCGGGCAGAACCCCGACGCCTTCCCAGTTGGTTCCGGTGACGGTGTTGGAGACGACCATCATCGGGATGAAGGCGGCGAAGCCTTCGGCCAGGGGACGAAAGCCACCGGGGGTGGCGCCGCCCCAGGTGGTCTGGCCCACTAGGGTGGCGCGCCCCATGGCCTGGAGGTCATAGGCGAACTCCTCGGCGCCGGAGCCGGTTTCGCTGTCGATCAGGACATAGACCGGGCGCCCGATGTATGTGGGCGTACGGGGCTGTGCCACGATGGTGACGCCCTCAGGCGGACCGGCGGGGTCGGAGATGCGAACCGTGGGCGTCGGTTGGTCGACCAGATGGCCTATGAAATTGGCCACCCCGGCCGGTTCGCCGCCCGGGGCGCCTCGCACGTCGATGATCAAGGCTCCGGTGTCGTCCAGCATGGCCATGGCGGCGGCCAGCTTCTCGGTCACGGGGGGCGCGTCGAGGAACATATTGATCCGCAGGTAGCCGACGTTGCCAGCCAGCCAGCGAACATCGGGAATTTCGGACCCGCGTAGGCGGATTTCCTCGTGGAAGGCGGCGACTTCTTCGGGCGGTGGTGGGCCTTCACGGAAGCCGGCGAGGGACTCGGGACCCATGTAGCGGACGCGGAAATGACGGTCGTTGACCACCGGCGTGATCCGGCTTTCGATCAGGGCCAGCAGATCGGCGGCGGTGCCGGCGTCGCGGAACTCGCCGCGCTGCTCCATGGCTTCGATCTCGAGCGCAGCGGCGGCGCCCCGTTCGCGAAAGGCGAAGCGTTCGCGCAGCACCTGGGCCAAGGCCAGGACCACGGCGCGGTTTTGGTCCGCAGTCAGGGTTGCGCTTGTCGGATCAGGCGGTGGACCCGGCTGAGCGACCGTCGCAACTGGGGTGCAGGCCAGGACGATGGCGGCGGCGCAAACGGCCGAGAGATGTCGGATCATGGAGGGTCGCCTCTGTTGTTCAGAGGTCAGAGGCGACGAGGCGCTTCGATGGATGCAGGGCCGAATTTTTAAATCGGCGATGCGCCCGCTCTTTGTCATCCCGGAAATGGCGCTGCCCCAATCCGGGATCTGGGGGGGTGAGCCGGACTTGGCCGGATGACAAATCGGGGGCGCTAAACGTCCAGATCTTCCGCCGCGAACGCCGCGTGTTCCTGGATGTAGCGGAAGCGAAGCTCCGGCTTCTTGCCCATCAGGGTTTCGACCCGCTCGTCGATCTGGCCTTCGTGGCCGGGCTCGACCAGGACGCGGGCGAGGGTGCGCCTGGCCGGGTCCATGGTGGTTTCCTTCAGCTGGGACGGGTTCATCTCGCCCAGGCCCTTGAAGCGGCCGATCTCGGGCTTCTTACCCTTGAAGACGGTAGCCAGAAGTTCGTCCTTGTGGGCGTCGTCGCGCGCGTATTCGGTCTTGCCCGAATGGCTGATCCGGTAGAGCGGCGGCAGGGCCAGGAAAAGCCGACCCGCCTTCACCATTTCGGGCATGGCCCGGTAGAAGAAGGTGATCAAAAGGGACGCGATATGGGCCCCATCGACGTCGGCGTCGGTCATGATGATGATCCGCTCATAGCGCAGATCATCGAGACGGAATCGGCTGCCGGACTGAACGCCGAGCGCCAGCATCAGGTCGCTGAGTTCCTGGTTCTGGCGGGCCTTTTCATCGGTGGCGGAGGCGACGTTCAGGATCTTGCCGCGCAGGGGCAGGATGGCCTGGTTGGCGCGATTGCGGGCCTGTTTGGCCGAGCCGCCGGCGGAGTCGCCCTCGACGATGAACAGTTCGGCCCCCTGGGCCGCGTTCTGGGAACAGTCAGCCAGCTTGCCGGGCAGACGCAGCTTCTTGGTCGCCGAGGCGCGGGCGACCTCCTTGTCCTTGCGGCGCTTGAGGCGCTCCTCGGCCCGGTCGATGACGAAGGCCAGAAGGGCGTTGGCGCGGGCCGGGCTTTCCGTCAGCCAGTGATCGAACGGATCGCGCAGGGCGTTTTCGACCAGACGCTGAGCCTCGGATGAGGATAGACGGTCCTTGGTCTGGCCCTGGAACTCGGGGTTCTTGATGAAGACCGAGACCAGCGCCCCGGCGGCCGAGACGGTGTCTTCCGCCGTCAGGATGCCGGCGCGCTTTTCGCCGACCAGATCGGCATAGGCCTTCAAGCCCTTGGACAGGGCGGCGCGAAAACCGGCCTCGTGAGTGCCGCCGTCGGGGGTCGGGACGGTGTTGCAGTAGGATTGGATGAAGCTGTCGTGGTCGCCGAAGCCCGCCGGGCTCCAGGTCACGGCCCATTCGACGGCGCCGGCGTCGCCCTTGCGCTCGATCCGCCCGAAGAAGGCGGGGGTCACGGTTTCCTGCTCGCCGATGCGTTCGGCCAGATAGTCGGCCAGGCCGTTGGGGAAGTGGAAGGTGGCCTTGGGCGGCGTGTCGCCCGCGATCTCGGGATCACAGCGCCATTCGATGGTCACGCCCCGGAACAGATAGGCCTTGGAGCGGGCCATGCGGTACAGCCGCGTCGGCTTGAAGGCGACGCCTTGGCCGAAGATCTGATCGTCGGGGCGGAAGCGAATGCGAGTGCCCTTGCGGCGTGAGGCGCCCAGACGCTCCAGCTTGCCCAGCGGCAGGCCGCGCGAGAACCGCTGCTGGTGCTCGAAGCCGTCGCGCCAGACGGTGGCCTCCAGATGTTCGGACAGGGCGTTGACCACCGAGACGCCGACGCCGTGCAGGCCGCCGGAGGTCTCATAGGCCTTGCCCGAGAATTTTCCGCCCGAGTGCAGGACCGTCATCACCACTTCCAGCGCCGACTTGTCCGGGTGGCGCGGGTGCGGATCGACCGGAATGCCGCGTCCGTCGTCGGTGACGGCCAGAAAGCCGTCGCGGTCCAGTTCCACTGTGATAGACTTGGCGTGTCGAGCCACCGCCTCGTCCATGGCGTTGTCCAGCACTTCGGCGAACAGGTGGTGCAGCGCTCGCTCGTCGGTGCCGCCGATGTACATCCCGGGGCGTTTGCGGACCGGCTCCAGCCCCTCCAGCACCTCGATGGCGTCGGCGCCGTAGTCGCCGGACCTGGGCGGGGCGGCGGCAGGCTCCGGGCGTGACAAGGCCTGCGGCTTTTCAGCTGGCGTGGTCGCGAGATCAGCAGGTCTCGGGGTCTCGGGAAGGTCGTCGAACAGGTCGGGCAAGGCGGACATCGCCAGAAGATAAGAGGGATTCGGGCAGGGTGCCGATATCGCCCTTCGCAGGGCGTGGGGCAAGCAAGGTTCATCACGATGCACACAAAGCTGTCACCAAGTGCACGATGACCTCAGCGGGCAGGCTGCCGTCGTGTCATCTTCGTGTTCGTTGTGATGAACCTGCGATAGCCCCGCGCGCCTTCACCGCGTATGACCATCCCATGAGCGACGATCAGGAACGCCGGCGCATGGTCCGCCCCCCGTCGGGGGGCACGGCGGCTGGGCGCGGCATGGGCCAGAAGATCAAGACGGCCGACAAGAAAAGTCTGTCCAGCCAGCAGTGGATCAAGCGCCAGTTGGCCGACAAATGGTCCGAGCGGGCGCGGGCCGAGGGATGGCGTTCGCGCGCGGCCTTCAAGCTGATCGAGATGGACGAGCGGCTGCATCTGATCAAACGCGGCGCGCGGGTGATCGACCTGGGCTGTGCGCCCGGCGGCTGGGTGCAGGTGGCGCTGAAACAGGGGGCCTCGGCGGTGGTCGGAGTGGACCTGTTGCCGGTCGATCCGATTCCTGGGGCAGTGCTGATCCAGGCGGATTTCACCGATCCAGGCGTCGATCAACAGTTGATCGACGCGCTCGGCGGGCCGCCCGATCTGGTGCTGTCCGATATGGCGCACAATACGGTCGGGCATCGCCAGACCGACCATCTAAAGATCATCGCCCTGATCGAAGCGGCGGCGGAGTTCGCCATCCGCACCCTGAAGCCTGGCGGCGGCTTCGTGACCAAGAACTTCCAGGGCGGTGACGCCGGGGGGCTGCTGGAAACCCTGAGAGCGGAGTTCCACGAGGTGAAGTTCATCAAGCCCGCAGCCAGCCGCAAGGGTTCGTCGGAAGTCTATCTGGCGGCGCTGGGTCGCAAATGAGCGCCGACGCAGTCCGCGCCGCTTTTCGTCAGCAGGCCGGGGTATGCTGCGGCCTTGAGTCTCCGTTCACGGCCAAGATTTGTGAGTTGATCGCCGAGCGATTGACGGACCAGGGCGTCGTCGGGCGCCGAGTTCTGGATTGGCCGGGTGATCCGCGCGCCAACGCCGACGCCTTGCCGCTCCGACTATGCGGGGCGCTTCACGCCTTGGCGCGCGATGGCGCAGTGCCGGCGGTGGCAGCGGCCTGGCCGCCGAACAAGACGCCTGACGACGACACCGTGTGGGTCGCGATAAAGGCCGGGCTGGAGCAGGCGCCGGAGTTCATCCTGGACTGGCTGGACAGCCCTCCCCAGACCAATGAGGTTGGCCGTTCGGCGCCTTTGATGGCCGGGCTACTTGTGCTGGCCGAGCGGTTCGGCCTGCCGTTTGAACTGTTTGAGCTGGGCTCCAGCGCGGGGCTCAACCTCAATCTGGGGCGCTATGGCTTTGATTTGGGCGGTGTGAGGGCTGGGGAAATCGCCTCTACCGTCCAACTGGCGCCGCGGTGGAGCGGATCGTCACCGCCCAAGGGCGTGGTCCAGATCGAAGAGCGCCGGGGCGTCGACCTGAATCCGCTAGACCCGAGCGACCCTCAGACGCAGAGACGGCTGACCGCCTATGTCTGGGCTGACCAGCGTGAGCGGCTGGCGCGGCTTGAGGCGGCGCTGCAGATCGCGCGCGCCGATCCGCCGCCACTGACCGCCGCCGACGGCGCCGACTGGTTGGAGCGGGTGCTGGCGCTGGCGCCGAAGCCGGGTGTCTGTCGGGTGGTCATGCACACCATCGCCTTGCAGTATTTCCCGCCGCAAGGGCAGGCGCGCGTGCGCGCGCATCTGGAGGCGGTTGGTGCGGCGGCGACGCGGAATGCGCCGCTGGCCTGGCTGGCATTTGAGGCGGCCTCGGCGCCGGACTCTGAAGGCCGACGCTGGGCTGAGCTAAGCCTGACGGTGTGGCCAGGTGGAGAAACACGGCGGCTGGCGAGGGGGCATCCTCACGGCTTCGCGCTCGAATGGTTTGACGCGGGCGGCTAAGGCCGTTGGATTCTACGTCGCTCCGCCGGCAATGATGTGTTGGTCGCGCGGATCACCATCGCAGGGTGGATGTTCCCTGCCAAGCGCCCCGTAGAGGCCGGAACGGGGGGATCGTCATCGTCAGAAGTCGTTTGTTCTCGAACCCGACCCGGCGTAGCTAGAAGCGTGATCGGGGCCGAGGGGGCTTCGATTCAAGGGGGAATTCCATGCGCGCCGTCGCCGCTTTTGTCACGTTTGCCATGGCCGCTGCGGCCACCGCCGGTCACGCCCAGCCGGGCCCGCTGTTTACGGGCGTCCTGACCGATCAGGCGCCGCGCGCGGAGTATCCGCTGGACCTTGACCTCGGCGACATCGTCACCTTGTCGACCTACAGCGGAACAGGCCTCGACACGGTCCTGACCCTGATTGGGCCAGACGGGCGCGAAGTGGCGATGAATGACGACCGCGGTGATGGAACCCTGAATTCCCGGATCATCTATGCTGCCCGCGCCGAAGGGCGTTACCGGGCCGTGGTCACGGGCTACGCCAATGCGGTCGGCGGTTTCGAGCTTCAGGTCTATCACGGTGCAGATGTCGGTTTGTCGTACCAGGCGCGCCCTCTGAGCGATCAGGTCGTCTCGTTGACGCCCGCCGAGAATGACCGCCGGTTCGACGTCGATCTGGCCGCCGGAGAGCCGTTCGTGGCGACCACCCTGGCCCTGTCAGAGGAACTCGACACCACCTTGACCCTGCTGGACGCGCAAGGCGTGACCGTAGCCAGCAACGATGACCGCGGCGACGGCACGTTGAACTCCCAGATCATCTTCGCGCCGGCGCGGGCGGGGCGCTACACGCTGGTTGCGGGCACGTTCGGCGGTGCGAGCGCCGGCGATGCAGTGCTGTCGATGGCGGTCGACCCCAACGCCCAGGCGCCATTTGATTTCAGCGGGATCGAACGGTCGGCGATCGCTCGTCACGAAGGCGAGATCACCAACGAGCGACCCGAGTACGACTACCCGTTGGAGCTCCAGCCGGGCCAGACGATCCTGGTGACGGCGGACTCGGTCAATGACGATCTGGACCCGGTTCTGACCCTGTTTGGCGCGGACGGCTATCCGGTGGCGCTGAACGACGACCGAGGCGATGGATCGCTGAATTCGGCCGTCGCCTTCACCTCGTCGGCGGGCGGAAGCTACACCTTGAATGTGGCGCGCTTTGCCTCTGGCGAGACAGCCGGGGTGTTTGTCGTCGAGATTTCCGACGTTGCGGCCTCAGTGGTCGGCGAACTGCAGGCGCAGTACGAAAACCCGGTGCGCCTGAGCGGTCCGGAGCAGGTTATCGAGACGTCCGACTTTCGCCTGATCTACACTCTGAGCGGCCGCGACCGCACAACGGAAGACTATGCCAGCGCGACGGCCGAGGCGCTGCAGCGCGCCTATGACACCCAGATCGGCCAGATGGGGTGGGCCGCGCCGATCCGCGATCCAAATGGACGATACCGCGCCTATGTCGCCGATGCGGGTGACGGCAACATGGGCTATATGAAGGGGGTGGAGGTCGTGTTCGACAACCCCCAGACGTCGGACGTGCGTGAGCGCGCCGCCTCGCGCGGCATTCTGGTGGTCGACAACAACCTCGCTGAAGGACGGGACGAGGGGGAGGATCCCAACCGCCTGATGCGAGCGACCGTGGCGCACGAGTTCAATCATCTGGTCCAGTATGGATATGACGCCGAAGAGGAGTTGCAGTGGCTCTATGAGTCCTCGGCCTCCTGGATCGAAACCGCGACCATGGGGCAGGACGAGGATGCCGCACGCTATGCGGTGACGGACTTTGCTGTGCCGCAGCTGTGCTGGACAACGACCGAGCCGGGCCACAACTATGGTCAGTGGACGCTGCTACAGTCGCTGTCCGACAGCCATGGACCGCGCATCGTCATCCGCCTGTGGGAGAATGCCTCGACCCTGGATGGATTGGAGACCATGTCCCGAACCCTCGCCGAGGTTGGCGCCGACATTCCCGGTTCGCTGCGCCGCTGGCGTATCCAGAATTTCGCCCGCGACTATGAGATGGCCCCGCGTATCGACGGCGCGGTTGACCTGTCCGGCTCGATCAAGCGCCGGGGAGGCCGGTCCGCGAGCGGCTCGGTGCAGGAACTTGGGGCCAGCTATCTCCAGGTGCGCGCGAACGGGCCGCATGCCTACGTCGTGAATGGCGCCGAAACGCTGGAGCTGGTCGGCCTCGGCGTTCGCGACGGCCAGGTCGATGTCGTTCCGCTGGGGCGCGGAGGGGTGTTTGACGCTGACGGCTATGACTCGGCGACCCTGATGGTGTTCAACGCCCAGACGCCCGAACGGCCTGGCGACTGCCACGACAGCGAGTTCCAGATCCAGGCGGAGCAGACCGAGGCGGCTGCGGCTCCGGTGGCCTACCGGGTCAATGCGCGACACTTCCGGGCGCCGGGCCAGTAGGGAGGGGCGGGGCCGGCTTCTAGTCCGTGCCCGTCGTCTCGGCGTCTGGAGGCGGGTCCAGCAGTGTGCGCTCGCCTTGGGCGTTGACGCGGAACCAGCGCCCCTGATCGCGCAGCGCGCCTTCCAGGATCGGCTGGCCCGTCTCCTCGTCCCAAACTGGATAGACCTGAACTGCGATGACGCGCCCGTCATAGAGCGGCGTGACGTGGTCCATGGGGGTGTGGCCGACCAGAATGCGGCTGACGCCGAAATGGGCGAGGGACCGCTCTACATCCGCCGGCGCCATATAGGGTCGGTCCGGTCGAGTCGCTTCGGGAAAATAGCCCCGGAACCACAGTGGCCCGAAACTGCCGGCGATGAGGGCTGTCTGTTCGTCCAACTCGTCTCGCCGGGCGACCGGCGTGTGCAAAGACCGCAGAACGCCGGCGTTCAGATCGCCGACGGACAGGTTCCGGTCGACGACCTGCGGTGATATGCCGCCGTGCAGCAGGAGCAGGTCACCCAGCTTCAGCACCGCCGGACGCGACCGCAGCCAATCGCCGAGCAGGGTCTCGGGCGCAAACAGATCGGGATAGGTCTCGACTCCCAGAATCCGGGCCGTCTCGACATAGCGCGGGTGCAGGTAGCGCAGGTCGTTGCGCAGGACGATGTTCTCGTGATTGCCCAGGAGGACGTGCAGAGCGCCGCCTGCGGCCTGCGCTTCGGCCTGAAGCTTGTAGAACAGCCACAGGATTTCGAGCTGGTGGGCGCCGCGATCGAAGATGTCGCCGGTGACCACCATCTGACCGTCGCCGAAGGCCCAGTGCAGGTCAGCGTCGATCACGCCCTGACGGCGCAGGAACTCGACCACGATCTCGTATTCGCCGTGGGTGTCGGCCATGACCAGCAGCCGGGTCGACGAGTCGAGCGGCAGGGTGTCCGGCGCCGGGGCGCCGACGACGGGCCGCAAGGGTACGATGAAGGCCGGAACCGCGCCGACCGCCGCCACTGTTATCCGACCGGAGCGGGAGACGCGCTGTTCCACCGGCGTCAGCTCGGGCGAGACGCTGCGGGCTGACCAGCCCCGCGATGCGCCCGGCGTGAGATAGGGGCCGTCTCCGGCGGCGGTGAGGGTCGCCGGATCGGGCCGTTCCTGGGCAAAGGCGGGGAGGGCCAGGCTGGCCGCAGCCAGCGCGATGACGAGGTTACGGATCATTCCCACTCGATCGTTCCCGGCGGTTTTGACGTGACGTCATAGACGACGCGGTTCACGCCGCGCACTTCGTTGATGATGCGCGTGGCGGTGCGGCCGAGCATCTCCCAGGGGAACTGATAGAAGTCGGCGGTCATGCCGTCGGTCGAGGTGACGGCGCGCAGGGCCAGAACCTTTTCATAGGTGCGGGCGTCGCCCATGACGCCGACGGTCTTGACCGGCAGAAGCACCGCGAAGGCCTGCCAGATCTCGTCATAGAGGCCGGCCTTCTTGATCTCATCCAGATAGATGGCGTCGGCGTCCTGAAGGGTGGCCACGGCGTCAGGTGTGATCTCGCCAGGAATGCGGATGGCCAGGCCCGGTCCGGGGAAGGGGTGGCGGCCCACAAAGGCGTCGGTCAGGCCCAGCTCGCGGCCCAGCGCCCGCACCTCGTCCTTGAACAACTCGCGAAGCGGCTCGACCAGCTTCAGCTTCATATAGTCGGGCAGGCCGCCGACATTGTGGTGGCTCTTGATGACATGGGCCTTGCCGCTGGAGGCCGAGACGCTCTCGATCACGTCCGGATAGAGGGTGCCCTGGGCCAGGAACTCGGCCCCGTCGATCTTGGCGGATTCGCGGTCGAATATCTCGATGAACACCCGGCCGATGGTCTTGCGCTTGGTTTCCGGGTCCGACTGGCCGGCCAGGGCGTCGAGGAATTCCTTCGAGGCATCAACGTGGATCAGCGGAATGTTATAGTGCTCTCGGAACAGGGTGGTGACCTGTTTGGCCTCGTCCTTTCTAAGCAGACCCGTGTCGACGAACACGCAGGTCAGCTGGTCGCCGATGGCTTCGTGGATCAGCACCGCCGCGACCGAGGAATCCACGCCGCCCGACAGGCCGCAGATGACCTTGGCGTCGCCGACCTGCTGGCGGATCTGGGCGATCTTCTCGTCGCGATAGGCGGCCATGGTCCAGTCGCCCGACAGGCCCGCAATGCGGCGGGTGAAGTTCGTCAGCATCTGGGCGCCGCGCGGGGTGTGCATGACCTCGGGGTGGAATTGGATGCCGTAGAGCCGCCGTGTCTCGTCGCCGATCACCGCATAGGGCGAGCCGGGCGAGGTGGCGATGACGTCAAAGCCGTCCGGGATGGCGACGATCTTGTCGCCGTGGCTCATCCAGACGGTTTCCTCCTCGCCGACGCCGGCCAGGCCTTCGAGCAGGGGCGAGGCCTTTTGCACGGTGATCTCGGCGCGGCCGAACTCGCGGGTGTGGCCGCCCTCGACCTTGCCCCCGAGCTGTTCGCACATGGTCATCTCGCCGTAGCAGATGCCCAGCACCGGCACGCCCGCTTCGAACACGGCCTGGGGTGCGCGCGGGCTGCCTTCCTCGTGGACGCTCTCAGGGCCGCCGGACAGGATGATGGCCGCCGGGGTCATGGCCGCCAGCGCCGTCTCCGCCTTCTGGAACGGGTGGATCTCGCAATAGACGTTGGCCTCACGCAGACGCCGCGCGATCAGCTGGGTCACCTGACTGCCGAAATCGACGATGAGGACTTTCTGGTGGTCGGTCACGAATGAGCTTTCACGGCTGGCGGATGGCGGGGGTCTTGGTCCGGCATGACGGCGATTTCAAGGGCGGCGGGACCGTGCGTCGTGATCTCGGCGGCCAGTCGGTCGAGCGCGGTGGCCAGCGACTGATCAACGTGGATCAGGGTCGAGGTCCAGTCCTCCAGCGCCTTCAGCTCCGAGCGCCCGTCCGAGACGCCGCGCAGGGCCACCAGCGGCACGTGGAAGGTCATGGCGGCGCGGACCAGGGCCCAGGTCTCCATATCGACCATGTCGGCGTCGATCTGGGCATAGGCCGAGCCTGAGATGACGTTTGCGCCGGTCGACAGGCGCGCGGTCGGCCAACCGCGGATTGGGCAGGGCAGGGGCAGGACGGCGGGCAAATCCGAAAGCGGCGTCACCCCGCGCTCAAACCCAAGCGGGCTGGCGTCCATGTCGCGATAGCCGACCGATGCGACCTGATAGGCGGCGGCGTGTTCCAGCGTCGGCGAACCACAGGACCCGAGCGAGACGATCAGGTCCGGCAAGCGGGCCGTCGCCTCCAGGCGAGCCAGCGCGGTCGCCAGCGCCACCGCCCCTTCAACAGGACCGATGCCCGTCATCAGAGGCTGGATGCGGCCCTGTAGAGCGATGCCGAACTCAGCCGGTGCGGCCATGACCGGGAGGACTGACAGGTCCCCCCAGGTTTCGAGCCGAAAAGCGTTCAAGCCGCCCTCGTCAGGATCTGGGCGAAGAAGCCGTCCGTCCCAGCGGACAGCGGCGACAGGCGCATCACACCCTTCTCCCCTTGGGGGAGAAGGTGGCCTACGGAGGCGGTCGGATGAAGGGGGTGGTCGGTCGGGGTGTTGCCGTCGGATGAGGATTCTTCGGAGGGCGTCCCCTCATCCGAGCCGCGCTGCGGCCCACCGTCTCCCCCGAGGGGAGAAGGGAGGAACGCGCTGTTGCGCGAAAGAAACGCCGCCACCCGGTCCTCGTTCTCCTCGGCGAAGAGCGAGCAGGTGACATAGACCAGCCGGCCGCCTGGCTTCACGAAGGCCGAGGCCTGATCCAGCACGGCGTCCTGTTCGGCCAGACGGCGTTCGAGCTGGTCGGGCGTCAGGCGCCATTTGGTGTCCGGGTGCCGCCGCCAGGTGCCCGAGCCGGTGCAGGGGGCGTCGACGAAGACGACGTCCATCTTGCCTTCCAGACCGTTCAGGGCGTCGGGGACGACCGGCGAGCGGACCTGAAGGTTACGCACGCCCGCACGCTGGGCGCGCGGGATGATGTCGGCCATGCGCCGGGCGTCGCTGTCATAGGCGTAGAGCTGACCGGTGTTGGCCATCTGGGCTGCGAGGGCCAGGGTCTTGCCGCCGCCGCCGGCGCAGAAGTCCAGCACCTGCTTGCCCTTGATGTCGCCCGCCTGGAGGGCGGCCATCTGGCTGCCGAGGTCCTGCACCTCGAACCAGCCCTTGTGGAAGGCCGGGATGGTCTCGACCGCGCCGGTGCGGACGGCCGGGTCCGGGGCGGGGATCCGCGCGGCGGTCGGGGTGTCGGCGACGGGCTCGGCGCCCAGCGGCTGCAGCGCCTTGAAGGCCCGTTCGGGGTCGGTCTTGAGGGTGTTGATCCGAAGATCGACGGGCGCGCGCTGGGCCAGGGCTGCGGCCTCTTCGGCGCGGGCGTCGCCAAAGACGCGGGCCAGATGCGGGTCCAGCCAGTCGGGATAGTCGCCGCGTATCGGGGCCGGCGCGTCGTCCAGCGCGCGCGGCGACGCGAGGGCGGTGGTCTCAGCTTGGGTCAGCGGGCCGGGGCCGTGCGGCTCTTCGGCGGCGGCCTCGGCGATGCGATCGGCGGACCAGCGCCAGCCCCAGGCCAGAACGCCCAGCACAGCCGCGCGGGCGCTGTCGTCGCCCATCATCCAGCCGGTCGAGCGGCGCGAGCGCAGGGCGTCCAGCACCAGGCCGGAGACGAAGGCCCGGTCCTTGGCCCCGGCGAAGCGCGAGCGATCCGACCAGCTTTTTAGCGCGACCTTGGCCGGGACGCGGCGGGTCTCAAGGTCCGTCAGAACCTCAATCGCCGCCGCAATTCGCCCGCCGTCTCTCATGCCTTAAACGAAGAGCGCGTAGAGGGTCATGCCCAGGCCGACCAGCGCCACCATCCACGCCAGCGTCCGCAGGCCCGTCACGCCCCAGCGGTAGAGCGGCAGATAGGCGATCCGGCCAAACAGAAACAGATGCGCGCCCCACATCGACAGCTCACCCTGTTTGCCGGCCAGATGCACCAGGGCGATCGCGCCCAGGAACAGCGGCAATGTCTCCATCAGATTGACCTGGGCCCGGATCAGGCGTCCTGCGACGATGCCGGGCGGGGCCGCCTCGCCGTCGCGCGGCCCGGCGTTCCATTTCAGACCGAGCTCCTGGGTCCGCGCGGCTGCGGCCCACAGGATCTGGACCAGAGCCAGTACAATGGTGAAACCGGCGACGATCAGGTCGGGGTGAACGTCTGCGAACATGGTCGGATGGTGCATGGTTTGAGCCCTCCCAAGCTCAGCCTTGGCGATAGTTCGGCGCTTCGCGCGTGATCATCACGTCGTGGACGTGGCTTTCACGCAGACCCGCGCCGGTGATGCGGATGAACTTCGCGCGCTCCTGGAAGGCGTCGATGGTGGCGGCGCCGACATAGCCCATGGAGGCTCTGAGGCCTCCGACCAGTTGGTGCAGAACCGGCGCAATCGGACCCTTGTAGGGGGTCTGGCCCTCGATGCCTTCGGGGACCAGTTTCATCTGGTCCGAGACTTCCTTCTGGAAATAGCGGTCGGCCGAGCCGGAGGCCATGGCCCCGACCGAACCCATGCCGCGGTACGACTTGTAGGACCGTCCTTGGTACAGAAACACCTCGCCGGGGCTCTCGTCGGTGCCGGCGAACATCGAGCCGAGCATGGCCACTGACGCGCCCGCCGCGATGGCCTTGGCCAGGTCGCCGGAATATTTGATGCCGCCGTCGGCGATGACCGGAACGCCGCTGTCGCGGGCGGCGCGCACGGCGTCGATGATGGCCGTCAGTTGCGGCACGCCGACGCCCGCGACGATGCGGGTGGTGCAGATGCTGCCCGGGCCGATGCCGACCTTCACCGCATCGGCGCCGGCGTCGATCAGGGCGCGCGCGGCGTCATAGGTGGCGACATTGCCGGCGATGATCTGGGTGCGGTTGGTCTCGCGCTTGATGCGTTCGACGGCGCGCGCGACCTGGACCGAATGGCCGTGGGCGGTGTCGATCACCACCACATCGGCCCCGGCCTCGGCCAGCATCAGGGACCGCTCATAGCCGGCGTCCCCAACGGTCGAGGCGGCCCCGACCAGAAGGCGGCCCTGGTCGTCCTTGGCGGCGTTGGGGTGGGCCTGAGCCTTTTCGATGTCCTTGACGGTGATCAGGCCGACGGCGCGAAAGTCGTCGTCGACGACGATGACGCGCTCGATCTTGCGGGTGTTGAGCAGGCCTTGCGCCTCGGCCTTGCCGGTTCCCTCGCGCACCACGGCCAGGTTGTCGCGGGTCATCAGATCGCCGGCGGTGCGCGCGCCGTCGGCCTCAAAGCGCATATCGCGGTTGGTCAGAACCCCGACCAGCTTGCCGGTATCGCGCTCGACCACCGGGAAGCCGGAGATCTTGCGCCGTTCACGGATGGCCCGGACCTCATCGAGCGAGGTCTCAGGATGGATGGTGATCGGGCTGACCACCATGCCGCTTTCATAGCGTTTGACGCTGCGGACCTGCTCGGCCTGTTCGTCAGACGTCAGGTTGCGGTGGATCACGCCCAGGCCCCCGGCCTGGGCCATGGCGATGGCCAGCCGGCTCTCGGTGACCGTGTCCATGGCCGACGAGGCCAGGGGAATGTTCAGCTGGATGTCGCGCGTCAGACGGGTCGAGGTGTCGACCTGGGTCGGCATCACCTCGGACGGTCCGGGTTCGAGCAAAACATCGTCGAAGGTCAGGCCCTCGCGAATCTCCATGGGAGTCTCCGTTTTGCGGGCGGGCTATAGACTGCTCGCGCCGGGCGCGGCAAGGGCCAGGCCCGGCTTATCGTCGCGATCACAATTATTGCCTTGTGGCGTGGCGCCGAGGCGACCATCTAAAGGACATGGTTCGCATCATCGCCCAGGCGGCGCGGCAGCTGTGGCTGAAGATCGTTTCCTACGGGACGATGCACCTCGTTGTGGCCGTCTTGGTGGCGTGGGCGATCACGCGCGACTGGCGCCTGGCCCTGGCCGTCGGGATGATCGAGCCGGCGGCTCAGACCGTCGCCTTCATTGTCCATGACCGGGTCTGGCACCGGATCGAGCGACGCGGAACGCTGTCAGATCTTCAGGAGGCGTCCGAGGCCGTAGAGGGCCGTCTGGGTCTGCACGACCACCACGCCTGCAGCCACGCCCTGCCGACCAGCTACAAGACCCTGGCGGCCAAGTCGGTCAGCTATGGCGTCATGCACTTCGCCGTGGCCGTGACCGTGGCCTTCGCCCTGACGCGGGACTGGCGCATCGCCCTGGCGGTCGGGACCATCGAGCCGCTGGTCCAGACGGTCTTCTTCACCCTGCACGATCAGATCTGGCGGCGCGTGGAGCGCCGCCGCGCCGGGGTCAGTCCCGATCCGGCGCCCCCAGCGGAAAATACGATCTGAACTTTCGGGCCTCTTCGATGCAGCGCCGGAACGACGGTCGATCCATCAACCGGGCCCGGTAGGCCTTCAGGTTCGTCAGCCCAGCCGGGATCTCGTCGGTCCAGTCGGCGTAGAACAGGGCCGGCGCCGCAGCGCAGTCCGCCAGCGAGAATCCGTGGTCGGTCGCCCACTCGCGTCCGGCCAGGTGCTGATCCAGCCAGGCGTAGATGGTCTGAAGCATCTCGCGCGAGCCGGCCACACCGTGCGGATCGCGGTTGGCGCGCTTGGGCCGGATGACCTCGAAGATGATGTCCTGCTGGGGGCGATTGACGTAGTTGTCGAAGATCCGGTCCAGCATCCGCACCTCGGCGGCGGCGGCCGGATCGGCCGGGATCAGACTGACGGGGCCGGGATGGTGGACCGCCAGATGCTCGATGATGGAGGTCGCCTCCATCACAGTATGATCGCCATCGACCAGTAGCGGGAATTTTTTGATCGGCCACCGCGCCGCCAACTCATCCATCGCTCCCTCGTCTTCGAGGAAGCGATAGTCGAACGGCAGGTCATTCTCGTAGAAGCCGATCTGCGCCTTCTGGCTGTAGGAGGAGAAGGGGTGGGCGTAGAGCTTCATCTCAGGCCCCGTCGAAAGCGCGCTGGAGTTCGGCGATGTCGATCTTCTGCATCGCCATCATCGCTTCCATGGCCCGATTGGCGGCCGCGCGGTCTGAATCGGCGAACAGCACCGGCAGGGTGCGCGGAATGATCTGCCAGGACACCCCGAACCGGTCCGTCAGCCAGCCACAGCGGATCTCCTGGCCGCCGTCCGCCAGCAGCGCCGACCACAGCCGGTCGATCTCAGCCTGGTCGTCGCAGTCGACATAGATCGAAAGGGCCGGGCTGAGGGCGTACATCGGCCCGGCGTCCAGGATCATGTAGCGCCGCCCGTCCAGCTCGAAGACCACCATCGGGTGACGGTCCGAGACGATGCGCGAATTGGGGATCAGCGAGACATAGAGCTCGGCGGCCTGTTTCCCCTCGCCGTCACCATTGAACCAGAGGCAGGGAGCAGTCTTGTCGGTCATGGCGTCCTCCGGGGTGTGGGCGTCAGTCTTGCGCCGGATGGTCGGATCAGGCGAGCGCAATCCGCGCGGCGGCGCTGAACGGCTGCGCTGTTTTCAGACCGGCGCGGAATCGGGCAGAACCGGCGTCATGAGCATCACCCTTTACGGCATCCCCAACTGCGACACCGTCAAGAAGGCCCGCGTCTGGCTGGATGGGCGGGGCGTTCGCTACACCTTCCACGACTACAAGAAGGCCGGGGCCGATCCGGCGCAACTGAAGGCCTGGGTCGAGGAACTGGGTTGGGAGACGGTGCTGAACCGGGCCGGAACCACTTTCAAGAAGCTGGACGACGCCGACAAGGCCGACCTCGACGCGGACAAGGCCGTGCGCCTGATGGCGGGCCAGCCCTCGATGATCAAACGGCCCATCCTGGATCTGGGAGAACGCCGCATCGCCGGGTTCAAGCCGGACATCTATGAGGCGGCGCTGGGCGGATTTTTCTAGACGTCTCTGCATCTGATCGGCGCACCGGCAGCGATCCAGTCTCGAAAGGCCGCCTCGGGGGCGGTCGGATGGAGACGATGAGATGGTCGATCTGTTCCGTGACTACTGGTGGCTGATGTTCCCGCTGGCCTGGGCGCTGGGTGCCGCCTGGCAGGGCTGGCTCCGGTCACAGGCGCGGCGTGACGAACTTCGCCTGGTTCAAGCTTATGCCGCGGCCGGTAGGGAGCCGCCGGTCGAACTGATCAAGGCGCTGCGGCGCGAACCTCAGGAGGGCTGATCGATGGAAGACCTGTTTCGCAGCTACTGGTGGCTGCTGTTCCCTCTGGCCTGGTTCATCGGGTCTGGCTGGCAGAGCTGGGTGAACTACCGCACGCGGCGTGAGGCGCTGAGGGTGGTCCAGACCTATGCCGAGAAGGGTCAGGAACCTCCGGCGGCGGTGATGGAGGCGATCAATCGCGCCGACGTCGATCCGTTCGCAGATGGTGGCTCCTCAAAGCCCTCGACGACCAACTGGGGCTGGTACCAGACCGCGTTGTTCGGGGCGCTGGGCGGCGGTTTCCTCTATATGTCGCGCAGCGGCATCCTCGGTGATGAGGGCTTGGCGGACGCCCTTCTGATTGTGGCGGTCGTGATGGGCGCCTTGGCGGTCGCTTCGCTCGTCTATGCCCTGACCTGGAAGGGCCCGAGGGCCTGAACGTGCCTGACGGGCGCCATGACCTCCCGACGGATCACGTCCTGGCCGAGGCGGCCAGGGCCGGTTCGTCGCGCGCCTTCGCCGAGTTGGTAGGTCGCCACCAGAGCGCGGTGCGCGCCTTTCTGCGGCGGGTTTGCCGCGACGAGCATGAGGCCGACGATCTGGCCCAGGAGGCGTTCCTGACCGCTTGGACGAAATTGGGCACGCTGAAGCCGGAAGCCAGCGCCCGATCCTGGCTTTGCGGCCTGGCCTGGCGCAAGGCGATGACGGCCCAGCGGGGCCGCGCCCGGTCCGCTGCCCGCGACCGCCAGTGGCTGGACACCCGCCCCCAGTTCGACACCCCGGCGGCGCGGGACCAAATCGCCGTGCGCCGGGCGCTGGAGACACTGCCCGACGACCAAAGGGCGGTGGTGGCCCTGTGCCTGGCCGCCGACTGGTCCCATGCCGAGGCCGCCGAGGCGCTGGGACTTCCGCTCGGCACCGTCAAGTCGCACGCCGCGCGCGGCCGCGCTAAACTGCTGGAAGCCATGGGAGAGACGCCATGACCGCTGATGACCGTTTGAAACAGGCCCTGGGGCTGGGCGCCGATGTGCCTCCGACCGTGGATCACGCCTTCGCGGCGCGTGTGCTGGAGCGGGTGGAGCAGCGCCGCCTATGGATGCGGCTGGGGGCGCTGGCCTTGTGGGCGGGGGCCGCCGCGCTGCTGGGCTGGGCCCTTCGCCCGGTGTTCGGCGAGCTCAGTCAGGCGCTGGAGCCGGCCGTGCCGGTTGCAGCGGCCCTGGCCGTCGCCGGCATCGGGTTCTGGCTGGCGATGAAGGTCGATCTGCCGCAGGTGTTTAGACAGGCCCGCCGCATCGTCTGGCCGGGTCGGTTCTGAGCGTGCCAAGATTTTATGGCTGCGGCTGCATCTGATTGGCCAGTCCGGCGCCTCTTGCAAATAGACGGCGGGCATCGGGCCCGGCTGAACAGATAGCGAGATTGAAATATGGGTGTCGAGATTCTGATCCCGGTGGCCTTCTTCGCAATGATCATGGCTGTTGTCCTGGTGCCGAACTGGCTCAAGATGCGTGAGCGGCGCGATCTGCAGGAGACGGTGCGTCACGCTCTGGACAAGGGCCAGGAGCTGCCGACCGAACTGGTCGAGACCATTGCCAAGTCGACCCGCAAGCCGCCGGCCACGGCGCACACGGATCTGCGCGCCGGCGTCATCTGGCTGGCGATCGCCGCCGGCATCGCCACCTTCGGCTGGATAGGCCGTGATGCGGGTGGTGAAGCGCCACAGATGCTGCTCGGCTTGGCTGCCATCCCTGGCTTCCTGGGCCTGGCCTTCATCGTCCTGAGCGTCTTCAACAAGACTCGGGCGGACTAGTCGGCGCGATCAGGGGGAAATGGCGATGTCCGCCAGGAAATCCGACCTGTCACGGCTTCACGACGTCGAACTGGCCGCCTTCGCGGCGGCCGGTGGACGACGGGAGTTCGGCGAACTGGTCCGGCGCCATTCGGCATCCGTGCGCGGCCTGCTGCGCCGCATGGGCGCCGAGCCCGCCTTGGCCGACGACGTGGCTCAGGACGCCTTTATCCAGGCGTTTGAACGGTGCGCCGACTTTCGTGGCGAGGGGGCCTTCTCGGCCTGGGTGCGCCGGATCGCGGCTCGCCTCTACATCAAGCGCCGCCAGAAAGAAGCCCGCTGGACCGACCTGGACGCGGCAGGCGAGCCGGAGGCCGCGACGCCGGATCACGGTCAGACACTGGATCTGGATGAGGCGCTTAAGAGTCTGAATGAGCTCGAGCGGGTCTGTGTGTCGCTCTGTCACGGCGCGGGTCTGACCCATTCGGAAATCGCGGCAGCCTTGAATTTGCCGCTCGGCACGGTGAAGTCTCATGTCAAACGTGGTCTGGATAAGCTTCGGGCGCGGCTGGATGTCGGCCCAAAACCGCAGGGGAGGTGTGCAGATGTCGGATCGTGACGCCTTTGACGGCGAGATCGAACGCCTGTTCGCGCGGCCTCCGGCTTTCGGGGACGACGCGGTCTTCATCGAGCGGGTCGGGCGACGGCTGAATCGGAACTGGCGGCTTCGCGCGACGGTTCTGACCGCTGCGGGTGTGGTTGGCGGCTTCGTTGCCGTTCGCGAAATGCTGGACATCGGCGTGGGCGGCGCGCTGGCGCGGATCACCGAAACCACCGTATCAGCGACCGAGGCGGCGCAATCCTTGAGCTTCCTGGAGGTCCTGAGCCGGCTGGAGACGGGCGGCCTGGATATGGTCTCGACGCCGGCGATGCCGCTGTTCTGGCTGGTTTCACTCGCCGTGATCGCGGCGGCCTTCTATGCCGGATTGCGCGCCAACTCGGCCTGAATCGGGCGTCGCCGATAAAAAGCCAAGTTTGAAGGGGAGCTTGCGTTGCGGCGGGCGCCGCGAACCTCTAGGTTCGCGGCGTTTTGTATGCCGCTCGCTGCGGGCCAGGGGAGTCGACACGCTTGTCAGACGTATTCGAAGAGGTCGAGGACAACCTCCGGACCGAACGTTGGAGCGCACTGTTCCGTCGTTGGTGGCCGATTGCGGCCGCAGTCATCGGGGTCGTGGTGCTGGTCGTCGCCGGCATCTGGTTCTTCGACGCGCGCAAGGGGTGGACGGGCGCGGAGGCGTCGCAGGCCTACCAGCGCGGTCTTGAAGCCTTGCAGTCCGAAAATGAAAGCGCAGCCGAGGCGGCGTTCGTGGAGGTAGAGGCGGCCGGCAACAGCGGATATCGCGCGCTGGCGCTGATGCAGCGCGCCGGCATCCGGCTGGACCGGGGTGACACCGACGAGGCGGTCGCCCTTTTTGATCAGGCTGCCGACGCAACCAATCAGCCGTTGATCGCCGATGTCGCCAGCTTGAAGGCCGCCTGGGCCCTGATGGACACTGGGTCGCTTGAGGATGTGACGGCGCGCCTGTCGCCCCTGACCGAGGATGGCCGTCCCTTCCGCTTCGAGGCTCAGGAAGCCTTGGCCTTGGCGAGACTCCAGCACGGCCAGACCGACGCGGCCCGCCAGCAACTGCAGGCGCTGACCCTGGAGTTGGAGATCCCGGATTCTCTGCGCCAACGTGCTCAGCTGGCCCTGTCGCTGATCGAGTCCGGAACCGCTTCCAGCATCCCCGGCATCGTCGAGGCGGCCAGTCGCGCCGCAGCCGCCGCCGAGGCTGAGGCGGCCCAGGCGCCTCGACCCGGCGCCGCAACGCCCGGCGCGGAAGCTCCCGCGACCGGCCCCGCAACTGATCAATGATTTCAGGCGAGAGTCCTTAGTCCATGAATTTGAACCTGAAGATCGTCACGACCGCCGGACTGTGCGCCTTGCTTGCGGGCTGTTCGACGGTGAGCGACACCGCAAGCCGTATCTGGCCGTTCGGGGAGAACAACGAGCGTGAGGCCGTTGCGACCGAAGGCGAGCGGATCGCCATCCTCCAGTTTGAGGATTCGGTCAGCGTTTCGGAAACGCTTGGCGGACGGCCGTTTAACCTTCCGACGCCGCGCGCCGTCACCACATGGTCGCAACCCGGCGGCACGCCGGAGAACGCCGTCGAGCATGCGCAGGCGGGTGAAGCGTTCGAGGTTGCGTGGCGTCGTGACATTGGTTCGGGATCTGGGCGCAACACGCAGGTCACGTCACCGGTCGTCGCCAGCGATGGTCGGATCTTTGTTCTGGATGCGCACAACCAGGTGACGGCGGTCGACGCTGCGACCGGGCGCATCGCCTGGCGTTACTCCATCCAGAATGATGAACGTGATCGCGGCGGGATCCTGTCGTTTGGCCGCAGTAGCGGTGAGAACCAGGGCTTCGGCGGCGGCGTCGCCGTATCCGGTGGGCGGGTGTTCGTAACCTCTGGCCTGAGCCTGGTGACGGCTCTCGACGCTGCGACGGGCGCGGTCGTGTGGTCGGTTGAGACCGAGGTTCCCATTCATGGCGCGCCGACGGTCGCCGGCAATCGCATTTTTGCTGTCGACGTCGACAATCAGGTCATCGCCTTTGATGCGACGACGGGGGCCCAAAGTTGGTCCTACCAAGCCATTGCCGAGCCGGCGCGCATCTTGCGCGCCTCCAGCCCGGCGGTCACCGGCGAGCTTGTTGTCGCGCCATTTTCGTCGGGCGAACTGGTGGCCATCCGGACGTCCAACGGTCAGGAACTGTGGCAGCAGGTCCTGTCGCGGACAAACCGGACCAATGCGCTTTCGGAAATCCGGGACATCGCCGGCCGCCCGGTGATCTACCAGGGGACAGTCTATGCCGGCAGCCATTCGGGCCTGTTCGCGGCCTTGGACGCCCGCAGCGGGGTGTTCCGTTGGCAGCTTCCAATCGCGACATTGAACGCGCCCTGGGCTGCGGGGGACGTGGTCTATGTGCTCTCCAAGGCGGGCGAGGTGATCACGATCAATCGCGCAAGCGGTGATGTCTATTGGATCCACGACCTGAACGAAGGACGCCTACGTCAGGAAGGCGGTGTGTTCGGCCTTTTTGATCGCACCGTGCGTCCGATCTGGTCCGGGCCGCTGCTGGCGTCAAATCGTCTGGTTTTCGTCAACTCCGAAGGCCAGGCTGTGGCGCTGGACGCCCGCACCGGAGCCGAACAGGCGTCGGTCAATCTCGGCGGCCCGGCCTACATCGCGCCGATGGCCTACAACGGCATGATCTACGTCCTGACCGACGAAGGTCAGCTGGTCGCTATTCGCTAGGCCGGGGAGGCCGTCCGCACCGTGAGCCTGAAGGTCGCGATCGTCGGACGGCCGAATGTCGGCAAGTCGACCCTGTTCAACCGCCTGGCCGGCAAGAAGCTGGCCATCGTGGATGACCGGCCGGGCGTGACCCGCGACCGGCGCTATGCGCGTGGCCTGCTGGGTGACATCGACCTGACGCTGATCGACACGGCCGGTTTTGAGGACGTCGCCGACGAAAGCCTGGAATCGCGGATGCGTCGCCAGACCGAACTGGCGGTCGAGGAAGCGGACCTGATCCTGTTCGTGATCGACGCGCGCGAGGGGATTGTCCCTCTGGACCGGATTTTCGCCGACCTGGTCCGCAAGCGCGACAAGCCCACGATCCTCATTGGCAATAAGGCTGAGGGCAAGGCCGGCGACATCGGCTTGGCGGAAGGCGAGCGGCTGGGCTTCGGGGAGCCCATCGCCCTGTCGGCCGAGCATGGCGAGGGCATGGCCGATCTGTATGCCGCTATCGCGCCCTATGAGCCCGAGGATGAAGCCGACGAGGACGAAGACGGCAAGCCGGTCATGGTCGCGATCATGGGCCGCCCGAACGCCGGCAAGTCCACCCTGGTCAACCGCCTGCTGGGCGAAGACCGGATGCTGACCGGCCCGGAGGCCGGGATCACGCGCGATTCCATCTCTGTGGACTTCGAATGGGACGGCCGCCCCGTTCGTCTGGTCGATACGGCGGGGATGCGCCGCAAGGCCCGCGTCCAGGAGAAGCTCGAGAAGCTGTCGGTCGCGGACACGATCCGCGCCCTGACCTTCGCCGAGGTGGTCGTTCTGGTTATGGACGAGGCCAACGCCTTCGACACCCAGGACCTGCAACTGGCCGATCTGGTCGAGCGCGAGGGCCGCGCCATCGTCTATTGCATCGCCAAATGGGACCAGGTCGAGGACGGCAAGGAGCGGCTGGCCGCGCTGCGTGAAACCGCCGACCGGATGTTGCCGCAACTGAAGGGGACGCCCCTGGTGGCGCTGTCGGCCCAGACCGGGCGCGGCGTGGACCGGCTGATGCCGGCGGTGTTCGAGGCGCACCGTCAGTGGTCGGCGAAGGTCAAGACGCGGGACCTGAACGACTGGCTGGCCATGGCCGTCCAGCGCCATCCGCCGCCCGCCGTTGACGGTCGCCGGATCAAGCCGAAATACATGACCCAGACCAAGGCGCGACCGCCCACATTCGTGCTGTTCGCCAATCGCGCCGCGCAAATGCCGGACCATTACAAACGCTATCTGATCAACAGCCTGCGTGAGAGTTTTGATCTGCCTGGGGTGCCCATGCGCCTGACCGTCAAGTCCGGGGCCAATCCGTTCGCCGAGGGGCCGGGCCCTGAGAAAACGGCGCCGCGCCGCAAGATCAAGGCGGACGCCGCTGAGGCGGCGCCGGCCAAGCCCAGAAAGCCCAAGGTCGCGACCAAACGCGTGACGGGCCTGAAGCCCGGCTCGGGCAAAAAGTCCGGCTCGACCGTCCTGGTCGGCAAGCGCGCCCGCACCGGGGCCCGCGCGGTCAGCCGCTCCGGCCGTATCCGCACCGCGCCCAAGGGCTCGGGCAAACGCTAGGGCGCTCAGCGTCAGGATCGGTGGGCTGGTGCAACCGGACTTGATCTGATGGGCTGGACACGGGAGTTTTCATGTCGATTTTCCTGCTTGCCCTCGCTCTCGCCGTTCAGGATCCGCCGCGGATCGAGACCTGCTTGACCCAGCGCAATACCCTCGAGCTGAACGAATGCGCCGCCGCGCGACTCGAACGCGAGCGCGAGCGGATGGACCTGTACCTGGCGGCGGCCCGCGAAACGATGGCGGCCGTGCAAGAGGCGACGCCGCCTGAATACGAGGTCGATCTCCTGGCGCGCCTTGACGCCTCCCAGACTCATTTCGAGGCCTACGCCGACGCCCAGTGCCGAACCGTGCTGGAAACGTATATTGGCGGCACGATCCGCACGGTCATGTACCTGGGGTGCATGAACGACATGGTGCGCCAGAGAACCCACCGCATCTGGCTCGACTTCCTGTCCGACGCCGGGACCGGTCTGCCCGAGCCGCTCGCAGCGGCCGCCGATGACGATACCGAGTTCTAGGCGCCGTCGCTGGGTTCCGCCCCCTCGAGGCTGAGGCCCGGCACGCTGATGCAGCGCTGCTGGACACCCCCCTGCGGCGCCGGTTCCGAGCGCGCCTCCATCGAGGTCGCCTGGCCGGCGTCGTCATAGGTCGCCAGCCACTGACAGCCGGTCTGAAGATCGGTCAGGACGAAGACGCCGGGCTCGGCGGTTTCGGTCTTGGAGAAGGTGGCGCCCAGCGCGACCTCCTGCAGCACGCCAACCGGGTCCTGCGAGGCGCGCCGCAACTGTTCGGAACGGGCGTTCAGTTCATCGGCGGCGGCGCGAGCGCTGGCGGCGCCGTCTTCGATCTGTCGCAGGGACGAGGTGTCGATTTCATCGCAGGCTGCGGTCAACGCGATCAGGCCGGCGGCGGCGAACAGTCGAAGGGTATGGGGCATGTCATTCGGCGAGGTTGCGGGAAGCGCGAACGGATCACGTCCCCTCGGTGGCGGCATAGACCATGATGCCCGTGGCGATGGCCAGATTGAGACTGTCGGCGCGGCCGCGCATCGGGATCTTGACGGTCAGGTCGCAGGTGGCCGCCAGTTCGTCGGTCAGGCCGGCCTGTTCATTGCCCATCAGGATCAGGGTCGGGCGGCGATAGGGCGCGGCCCGATAGTCGTGCGTTGCATCCAGCCGGGTGCCAACGACCGAGCCGGGCCAGGTCGCGCGCCAGGCGAGGAAATCCGCCCGCGTCGCGCGGCTGACGCTGACGGCGAAGATCGATCCCATGGTCGCGCGCACCGCCTCGACCGAGAACGGATCGACGCAGTCGTCGATCAGAATGACCCCGCCGCAGCCGGCGGCGTCGGCGGTGCGGATGATGGTGCCCAGGTTGCCCGGATCGCGAACCTGCTCCAGCGCGACCCAGCAAGGCGCGCGTGCGGGCGTGATCTCGTCCAGCGGCGTGAAGCGCTGTTCGAAGACGGCCAGCACCGTCTGCGGATTGTCCTTCCTTGAGGCCTTTTCGAGAATCTCGCGGGTAACGACGATGACCTCGCCGCCGGCGGCGAGGGTTTCTGAGCGCGCGCGCGCGAGCAGCGGGTGAGGGCGGGCGTCCTTGCCGACCAGAAGCTGGCGGGGGGTCTGTCCGAGATCCAGCGCTTCGCCAATGAACTTCAGCCCTTCGGCCAGGAAGGTTCCGGTTTCCTCGCGCGCCTTCTTCATATGCAGCGCACGCACGGCCTTGATGGTGTCATTGGTCAGCGAGGTGATCTCGCGCTCGCGGCTCACCGCTTGCTCCAGCGCGCGAAGAAGCTCAGCCCGATCTCGGCCGCCCGCGGGCTGTCCTCGACCAGACCCAGTTCGCCCCAGTCGATGACGCCGCCCCGGTCCTGCAGATGACCGGCCAAGAGATGCGCCAGCGCCATGCCGGAAATGCGCGCCGCATAGGCGTTGATCAGAAGGAAGGCGGCGTCATCGGCCAACAGTTCGGCGCACAGCGCCACCAGCTCGGGCGTGTCCTCGAACAGGCGCCAGACTTGGCCGTCTGGGCCGCGTCCATATTTGGGCGGGTCCAGGATGATCCCGTGATAGCGGCTGCCGCGCCGAATCTCGCGTTGGACAAATTTGCGGGCGTCCTCGACGATCCAGCGGACGGTGTCGATGCCCGAAAGCGCTGCGTTTTCCTTGGCGTAGGCGACAGACTTCTTGGACGCGTCGACGTGGGTGACCTCGCCCCCGGCGGCGGCGCAGACCAGGGAAGCCACGCCGGTGTAACCGAACAGATTGAGGATGCGCGGGCGCTCGCGGGCCTCAACCGCGACCTTCAGCCATTCCCAGTTGGCGGCCTGCTCGGGAAAGAAGGCCAGGTGGCGAAAATTGGTGAAGCGGGCGTTGAACCGGGCCGCGTCCCAGGCCAGCTCGGTCGTCTCGGGCTGCGGGCGGCTGAAGCGCCAGTTGCCGGCCTCATCGTCGTCCGTCGGATCGAAGACGGCGTCGGCCTTGTCCCAGAGGGCGGGTTGGGCCGGCGACCACAGGCACTGCGGTTCGGGCCGCACGACCAGCGCCCGGCCATAGCGTTCCAGCTTCCGGCCGTCGCCGGAATCGACCAGGGCGTAGTCGTCCCAGGCCCGGGTACGCAAGATCAGGGGTTGGTCGGGCAGACGCGGGCTCATGCGGACCTTCTAGTGGCGCGCGCTCCGCGGTTCCAGAGGTGTCGGCGGGATCACCCCCGCCGGCGTCGACGCCGCCGCATCAGCGACAACAGAAGGCCTTCGCGCAGGCCCCGATCAGCGACCCGCAGATGCTCGCAAGGCCAGTGCCGCTGAACCGCCTCCAGGATGGCGGCTCCGGCCAGCACCAGGTCGGCCCGGTCCGGTCCGATGCAGCCGTGGGCGGCCCGGCTGGCATGGTCAAGTCCCAGCAGGTCTGCCGCGACGGCGCGGCATTCGCCGGCGGTCATGCGCAGGCCGTCCACTCTTGAGCGCTCATAGCGCCTGAGGCCCAGATGCAGGCTGGCCAGGCTGGTGACCGCCCCGGAGGTGCCGATCAACTGGGCCTGGCCGTTGGCGAAGGCGGACCGGTGCTCTTCAGCGCCGTCAAAGCCGGCCAGTTCGGCGCGCATGGTCTCGACCATGGCCTCATACCAGTCCGGATCGACCGGAATCGGTTCGGGGAAGCGTTCGGCCAGGGTGACCACGCCGATGGGAATACTGTGCCAGGCCAGCATCTCGGCCGGGCGGGCGTCACCGTCGCGGCGGCGGCGCACCCAGGACAGCTCGGTGGAGCCGCCGCCGACATCCAGAACCAGCGCCGAGACGAAGTTCGAATCGATCAGTTCCGAACAGCCGACCACGGCCAGCCGCGCTTCTTCAGATGGGTCGATGATCTGGAGCTTCAGGCCGGTTTCACGTTCGACCCGAGCCAGGAACGCGGCGCCGTTGCGGGCCGAGCGGCAGGCCTGGGTGGCCACGGCTCGTACCCGTGTGACGCCGCGTCGGCGAATGCGGTCGGCGCAGATTCCGAGCGCCTCGATCGCCCGATCCATCGCTCCGGGGGCCAGTTCGCCGGTTCGCGACAACCCTTCGCCAAGCCGCACGATCCGTGAAAACGCCTCCACGATGCGGAAGCCGCCACGCGCCCTGCGGGCGATAAGCAGGCGACAGTTGTTCGTGCCGAGGTCAAGCGCCGCAAAAAGCGGACCCTCCGTGCGGGCGTCCTGCGCCGCAGGTCGGGCCGAGGCCCGGGCGTCAGTCTCAGGCATGGCCCGATCCGTCATCGGAGCGCCAAGCGTCATTGCCCAGGCTCGTTTTCATCAACCAGACTAACGGCTTGACGGAATCTGTCCAGAGACCCGGCGCCGGCGTTCAGCCACCGGTCAGGCGACCGACGCCATCTTGGCGGTATGAACACTAGGACCGCCAAATTCGCGATCGGACAAGTCGTGCGCCACACGGCCCTTGGGCTGCGCGGCGTCATTGTCGATGTCGACCCGGAGTTTGGTCACGGCGACGCTTGGTGGGACGCTCTGCCCGAAGAGGGCCGCCCGGCCCGCATCCAGCCCTTCTATCATGTGCTGGTTGACGGTCTGGAGGGCGATCACGAGGCCTACGTCCCGGAACAGAATCTGATGGCCGACGCCAGTGGCGAATCGGTGCGCCACGCGGGCGCCTCGCGCCATTTCGTCGGCTTTCATGGCGGTCGCTATCGCGTGCGGACCAACAGCTTCAACTAGGACGCCGGGGTCTCATCGGCCTTGAGAAACCGGCCATAGATCCAGCCGATGGCGGTGAGGCTGAAGCCAGGCGCCACGAAAGAGGCGATGCGCGTCAGCCCACCCAGGCCATCGAGGTCGAACAGAACGACCTTGGCCACTGCGACCAGCATCAGGGTCAGCGACATGACGCGCCAGACACGACAACGACAGCGTATGCCCCATGCCAGGAAGGCGAGCGCCAGCACGATGCCCGCGATGGAGTAGGCGATGCTCTCCGCTTCGCCGACCTGCGGCCCGGCCAGAACCGAGGCGGCGATGGCTAGGAAGAACAACAGCATTGTCATGCCGAACGCGTTCCGGTCACGCGTCCTGATTGTGCACGGGCGATGCTCTCTGATTGGAGGCGAATGGACAAGGTGCTCTACCTTTGCGTCCGCTCAGCCATTACATAGGTGCAGATTTCGAACGGAGGCGGTGATGTCCGACTTTGAACATGTCTTTGAGACGCCGCCCGAGGGCGCGGCCGAGGACTGGACCATCCCGCAGGACTGGGAGGCCTACACCGAGATCGAGCACAAGACGTGGGACACGCTCTACGGCCGGCAAATGAAGATCTTGCCGGGGCGCGCGGCGGAGGTGTTCTTCGAGGGGCTCAAGGCGCTGGATCTGAACACCGGCGGCATCCCCGATTTCGCGGTGATGAATCCCAAGCTTCAGGCCCTGACCGGCTGGACCGTGGTGTGCGTGCCGGGCCTGGTGCCCGACGAGGTGTTTTTCGACCACCTCGCCAATAGGCGTTTTCCGTCAGGTCAGTTCATCCGCAAGCCTGATCAGCTCGACTATCTGCAGGAGCCGGACATCTTCCACGATGTCTTTGGCCATGTACCGATGCTGACCAACCCGGCGTTCGCCGACTACATGGAAGCCTACGGCAAAGGGGGTCAGCGGGCGGCCAGTCTGGGGATGCTGCCCAATCTGGCGCGCCTGTACTGGTACACAGTCGAGTTCGGCCTGATGCAGGAGGCCGACCAGCTTCGCATCTATGGCGCCGGGATCGTCTCTTCGGCGACCGAGAGCGTGTTCTCGCTTGAGGACGCCTCGCCGAACCGGCTGGGCTTCGACCTGGAGCGGGTGATGAAGACCCTGTACCGGATCGACGACTTTCAGCAGGTCTATTTCGTCATCGACTCGATCGAGCGGCTCAGGCGCGAGACGCTGAGGGATTTTGGCCCCATCTATGGGCGGCTGGAGGGCGCCGGCGACATCGCCATCGACGCCATCCTGCCCGCCGACGAGGTCTTTACCCGCGGCACCCAGGCCTATGCCGGAAAAGGCGGGCGGTTCGCCGCCTAGACCGCGTCGATGCTCTCCGGCGGGGAGAATTCGGTGGACGGGCTCGCGTCCAGGCTGGAGGCTGACCGCCCACCTGTAAATGCGCGTGGTCGTCATGTTGAGTCTGGCAAGCTTGGGGCTGGCCGCGTGGGCGGCGACGGCGGTTGTACATGACCCGCACGGCTGTCCCGAACCGGCGCACGATTTCCGCACCGGATGTCGTTGCGAGGGCTACGCCGGCGGCTATTCCGGGTTTTCCTATTATCAGCCGCGCCCCTATGTCTATCAGCGCCCGTCATACCATCCTCGGCCCTACGACGTGCCGACCCATCCCCAGCCTCACTACGTCCCGGCGTCGCCTTATGTGGTGAGGGGCCGCCCGGCGCGGGCGCCGGGTGCGGTCGTCTATGTCGAAGGGCCGCCGATCTACATCGACGCGCCGCCGGTCTATGTCGAACCAGCCCAGATCTACATCGAACGGCCCGAGGTCATCGTCCGCCCATCCGAGGTCATCACGGCGCCGCCAGAGGTGTATTTCGAGCCGTGCCCGGACGGCGCCGCCTGCTACCAGGCCCCGCCACAGGACACCGGCGGCTAGTCCGGCTCAGCTTCGTCCTGGCAGAAGGCCCGGGCTTCCCGGGCCAGGCCGAGGTAGCCTCCACTGAGGGCGTGGGCGCTGGCCGCATCGCACTGGCGCTCGCTCAGCAGCTCGCCGACACGCAGCCGGGCCGCTTCATAAGCCCGGAATTCGTCGCGCAGTCGACGGGCTTCCGTACGCTGGGACGGCAGGCACAAGGACATCCATCCCGCGTCCGCGCATCGGGCGACCAGCGCCGTCTGCGGCTCGCTGAGGACGCCGCGATCCCGGCTGATCGTCGCGGCGGCCGTCATCGGGACCGCGACCGGCACGCTCGCGGCCGGCGCATCCGGCAGGGTCGGGGGCGCGGTCAGCAGTTGAACCTCGGGCAATCGGTATCTGCATATCCAGCGCTGTTCGACGAATTCGCAGCCCTCCAGCGTCGCCGCCTGGGGCTGGGTCAAGATGGAGGCCGCAAGGACCAGACTGATTTCCCACATGGCTTCCGTCTAACTCCGGTCGCACACCCCGGTTCACTCTAGCAGCAGGTCGGGCAAAGGGCGAAGCCGTTCGTCGGCTTCAAATAGAACTCGCCAAAAAGAAGAATCTGGTCGGCTTCCGTCACGCCAGCACTTCATGTACCGTTGCTATGTGTTAACCATAACGCTGGGGAGTTTTTGGGGATGCTGTGGATTACAAGCTTTGTTCTGGCGACGGCGCTGTCGGCGACGACGGTGCCGGAAGACCATGGGTGCCAGGAACGTGTGCATACGCCGGGTGAGCCCTGCCTGTGCACCCTAGAGGTTGACTTCTATCGTCCGGGCCCCGGCCAGGGCGGAGGCGGGGTGTATCACATCGCCTCGCCAGGCGCCCGGGTGATCGGACGTCCGATTCGCATTGACGGCCCTGTCGTGCATATCGCCGGCCCGCCGATCTATGTTGATGCGCCGCCGGTCTATGTCGCGCCGGCCCAGATTTATCTGGCGCGTCCGGAAGTGGTCGTGCGTCCGTCCGAAGTGGTCGTGGCGCCGCCCGAGGTCCACGTCGAGCCCTGCCCCGGCGGCGGCTGCGGCAACTAGTCAGACCTGCGCATCCGGCGTCGGTCGGCAATTGGGGACGGGATCGCGATACAGCGTGATCCCGTCTCCGCGCCGTTCAGAGAGCGCTGCTTCGCCCTCACATGAGGTTCAGCCGTTTGCCCATGCGGATCAACGGCACCGGCGCGCCGCCGCGCGCGTCGGTGAAGGCCTCGATGTCCTGATAGCCGCAGGCCCGGTAGAGCGGCTCGCCGCCCTTGGTGGCGATCAGTTCCACGCGGTCGAACCCGGCGTCGCGCGCCGCTGTCTCGCACAGATCCAGAACCAGTCGGCCGACCCCGCGGCGGACGAAATCGGGATGAGTGTACATCGCCCTGACGCGGGCCGCGTCGACGCCAGGCGTCAGCGGAGCCGGCTCGCGCCCTGGGGTGTGGTCGCCGCCGTAGTGGGTGATGCGCCAGCTCCAACCGCCGCAGCCGGCGGGCCGCCCGTCGATCTCGACCAGGAAATAGGTGCGGTCGGCGATCAGCTGGGTGTCGACGCCCATGATCAGGCGGCTGGCCTGGACCTGTTCCGGCGTCAGGAATTCGGCCAGCGGTCCCGAGATGGCGGCGTCCATCAGGGCGTGCAGCGCCGGCGTGTCGGCCTCGGTCGCCAGTCGGCAGGAGAGCGCGGTCATTTCATCGGGCGCTGTGCTGCACTCGCGTGCAGAACAGCCGCCGCCACCAGAACGGTGAAGGTCGCCATCGCGGTTTCAAGAATGCGCTGATCCAGGCCGTGCAGGTCCGACTCGGCGACCACGCCGGCAAAGCCATAAACCGCCGCCGCGGAGCAGATGACGCCAGCTGGAAAGATGATCCGATTGAGCGGCCAACGCCTGGAGGCGATGGTCAGCAAGGGTAAACCGATCAACGCACAGAGATAGCCGAGACCTCCGAATAGATCATGCAGGACGGCGGCGAAGCTGGGGTTATCGCGGACGCACTGATAGTCACAGGGATAGACCCCAGCCAGGCCTAGGCCGATAGCGTTCGCGGTCAGGAACATAGCGCCGACGATCAGGAGGGCGGAACGTGGCAGGAGCCAGGCCGCACCAAGCCAGAAAGGGATGAGTAGCATCCCGGCCCCTATGAAGCCGGCGTTGATGAAGCCTTGCGTCGGTGCGCCGGTGGCGCCCAGCTCACTCATGAAGTGACGCATATGGTCGTAGCCGGGATAGAGGCTGCCGCCGATGGCCGTAACGCTTACCAGAATGATCACACTGGCCATGCCGCAGGCGGCAATGATCCAGGCCGCGCGCGTCCGAAACCGTTGGGCTGATGCCGCCTCACTCATGGCGCCAGCCGCGGCCAGGCCCGCCAGGTTCCGATCAGATAGGCCACGCCGTAGCCCAGCACGATCAGCGAACTCCACCAGCCGAAGGCGTTGATCTCTCGCTGCATCAAGGCGGCGGGAATGATCAGAAGACCGCGCGCCAGATAGATCAGGGTGATGACGACCAGTCCGGTGCGAAGGAGCGGCAGCTTGCCGATCATCCCCGCCCCGGAAAAGGCGTAGGCCGCCCAGATCGCCAGCACAGCGGCGATGCCAAGTGTGATCAGGGTCGGCTGGATCATGCCGCGCTCGGCCATGCCGGCCATGCCCTCGCCGGCGCCGAAGAACCGGTACCAGTCCGGCCCGCCGACAATGACCGCCAGATGCAGAACCGCCGCCAAGAGACTGAGCCAGCCGGCCAGGATCAGAAACGGTTCGCGCATCATCGGATCAATCCCGCTGGAAGTCGTAGAAGTCAGATCCCAGGGCCAGGATCGAGGTCAGCTCATCGAGCGCGCCGTGCGTTTCCAGCAAGAGCGCCGGATCGGCCAGATCAGACGGCCGCAGCCGGTCGCGATACCAGTGGCTGGCCCAGACGGTCAGGGCGGCGTGCAGCCCCTCGTCGAGCCGCTGGGACGGATTGGCGGCGTTCAGCTCGGCCTCGGTCAGAACGACGCGCAGGCGCAGGCAGGCGGGGCCGCCGCCATTGGCCATGGACTGGCGCACATCGACATATTCAACCCGGCCGATGGGTCCGTTGGAACTCGCCAGGCCTTGCGCCGCCGCATGGGCGCGCGGGTTGTTCTCGGTCTCGGTCGGGGCCAGCAGGACGAGGCGATCCTCGCCAGGCAGGACCAGCAGCTGGCTGTTGAACAGATAGGATTTCACCGCATCGGCCAGCGGCAGATCGGCCTCGGAAATCTCCAGGAAGGCCGGCTCGAACAGGCCGTCGGCGGCGCGGCGGATGGCGTCCAGCGTCGCCGGCTTGTCCTCAAACGCGGCCTCGTGGAACAGCAGGGCTTGGCGGGTACCGACACAGACCACGTCGTTATGGAAGGCGCCGCCGAGGATGGCGGCCTTGCCCTGGCGGGCAAAGACCGGGCGGGCCGCGCCGTGGCGGCGGGCGATGGCCTCGGAGGCTTGCAGGGTCTGACGAGCCGGGAAGTCGGCGCTGGGCCAATGCTCGAAGGCGTCCTTGCCCCAAACCAGCAGATTGACGCCGGGCTGACCGTGCTCGGCGCACAGACGCACATGGTTGGCCGCGCCTTCATCCGACAAGTGGCCGACGGCGGGCAGGGGGTCGTGGACGGCAAACCGTTTCGGATCAGGGAACAGGGCCTTGAGGGCGCGCGTCGTCTGCTCGGCCTCGATCGAGCGGTGCAGGTTCGAAACCAGATTGGCCGGGGTGAAATGCACGCGGCCATCATCCGCGTCGGCGCTGGGCGTCACGGTCGCGGCGTTTGCCGCCCACATAGCCGAGGCCGACGAGGCGGCCGCGGCGAAGGACGGAGCGTCGGTCCAGGCCCGGCTCAGGACCTCGGAATCGGAGCCGGAAAACCCAAGGCCGCGCAGCCAGCCGACGTGCGGCCGCTCATGCGGCGGCATGACGAACTGGGGCACGCCCAGATCGGCCAGTCGTTTCATCTTGGCCAGGCCCTGCAGCACCGCGCCGCGCGGGTCCGACGCCTCGCCGGCATTCAAGGCGCTGGCGATATTGCCCGGCGAAAGACCGCCATAGCTATGGGTCGGTCCGACCAGGCCGTCGGCGTTGGCTTCGTATGCGATCACGCGCGCAGCCCCTTGATTTCGCCCTCGATATTCCGAACCGCCTCGGCCTCGAAACTGGCGACCGGATAGGCGCAGTAGTCGGCGGCGTAATAGGCGCTGGGCCGGTGATTGCCGGAGGCGCCCAGGCCGCCGAACGGCATATCGCCGGCGGCGCCAGTAGTCGGGCGGTTGAAATTGACTACGCCGGCCCGGATACGATTGACGAAGCGATCCCAGTTCTTCGGGTCGTCTGAGACCAGGCCCGCCGAGAGGCCGTAGCGGGTGGCGTTGGCGGCGGCGATGGCGGCGTCGAAGGTCGCCGCGCGCGTCACCGACAGGAAGGGGGCGAAGATCTCTTCGTCCGACACGGTCACGCCGGTGACGTCGAGAATTGCGGGGGAGACGAAGGCGTCCGACAGCCCCTCGATCCGCTCGGACGGTTTGATCACCCGGGCTCCCGCGTCGATCCTTTCTTGCAAGGCCAGACGTGCGGCCTGGGCCGCGCGCCCCGAAATCAGAGGCCCGCCGAACGGCTCCGGCGTGCTGTTCCAGGGGGCGTAGGTCAACCGTCCGGCGATGGCCTCGACGGCGGCGATGATCGCATCGCCCTGCGCTCCCTCGGGTACGATCAGGCGCCGCGCGCACGAACAGCGCTGGCCGGTGGTGACGAAGGCGGACATGGCCACGATGCCTGCCACGGCCTCGGCGTCAGCCGCGTCCCACACCACCAGCGGGTTGTTGCCGCCCAGTTCCAGCGCCAGGATGACGTGCGGATCGTCGGCGAACTTGCGCCGGAAATGGGCGCCGGCGGCGCCCGAGCCGGTGAACATCAGCGCGTCGATCGGCTGATCCAGCAGATGCGCCCCGACCTCGCGTCCGCCCTGGACGACATTGATGACGCCTTCGGGCAGGTCCGCCTGGGCGAAACACTCGGCCATCAGCTGGCCGGTCAGGGGCGCTTCTTCGGACGGCTTGAACACCACGGTGTCACCCGCCAGCAGGGCCGGGACGATATGGCCGTTAGGCAGGTGGCCGGGGAAGTTGAACGGGCCCAGCACGGCGGCGACGCCGTGCGGCCGGTGACGCAGGACAGCCCGGCCGAAGCCGGTGGCGGTTTCGCGCTCGCCGGTGCGCTCGTCATAGGCGCGGATCGAGATATCGACCTTGCCCTGCATGGCGCCGACCTCCGTGGTGGTCTCCCACAGGGCCTTGCCGGTCTCGCGGCTGATGGCCTCGGCGATCTCGGGCGCGCGGGTCTTGAGTACGGCCTGATAGCGTTTGACCGCGTCGATACGGTCCTGGCGGCTGCGGTCGGCCCAGTCGGGGAAGGCCTGGTGGGCCAAGGCGACCGCCTGTTCGATCTGGCCTTCGGAGGCGTAAGGGCCCTCCCAGACGACGTCGCCGGTCGCCGGGTCGATGGAGGAAAAGGTCGTGCTCAAGTCAAACTCACAGAATGGCGCGGACGGGATCGCCGTCTTTGATATGTAGGGCGTCCGCCGTTTCTGGCGAGATCTCGATGCCGCCCTCGACCGGCTCGGCGATGGCGCGGGTGGCCCGGAAGGCGTTCAGCGTCGTGGTCGACAGGAGATGCGGATCGCCCTCGACGTCGTCGGTGACGATGGCGCGCATGACGCGGGCCTCTCGCACGGTTCGGATGGCGTCGCGCTGGCAGGCCATGGTCGGGCCGGCGTCGAAGACATCGACCAGGCCGTTGGCCTGAAAGCCTTCGCGCTCCAACAGCTTCTTGGCCGGCTTGCCCTCTTCAAAGACCTGGCCGATGGCGGCCTGGGCGTCGATGTGCATCAAGCTCTCGTAAAGCGGGTGGTGCGGCGCCAGGTCGAAAATGAACTGGCCGTCGCCCTTGCCGGACAGCTCGTCGGCGCTGTCGAAATCCATGCCGAAGAACTTGGAGGTGACGTGCTCCCAGAACGGCGACTTGCCCTCGGCGTCAAAACGCCCGCGCAACTCGGCCAGCACCATGTTGTTGAACAGGTCGGGGCGGGTCCCGATCAGCAGATAGCGCGAGCGGGCCAGCAGGGCGCCGGCCCCGCCGATGCGTTTGTCAGGCTTGAGGAACAGCGAACCCACCTCGGTCCAGCCGCGACATTCGTTGACGAAGACCAGGGCCGGCTGGTCGTTGCGATGCGTGCCGGCCTGTTCGGACACATGGTAGTGCGAGAAGGTCATGCGCCGGAACGAGGCGAACGGCCGCTTCAAACCCACGGCGGCCTTGACCCCGGCCAAGCCGATGACCTGGCCGGTCTCGGTCTCTTCCATCATCAGGACGTACCAGCGATCCTCGACCGGCAGGGTCTCGGAGAAGGAGCCTTCGCTGACCTGGAGCCGCCCGCGCAGGGTTGGCTCGTCTTCCGGCAGGCTGGTGAAGCCGGGACCGGAGGCCTTGGCCAGGCCCATCAGGGATTCATAGTCCGCCGAGGTGGCGGGACGCACGACGAGCATTACAGGGTCTCCAGACGCAGGCGTTTAAGCGCCTGGGCGTCGATTTCGCCAGAAGCGACCTTGGCCAGGATCAGGGCTGAGAGCTGGGCGCGTTCGACAAAGCTGTCGGGCCAGGCGAACTCGTTCTCCGAATGAATGTCGCCGCCGCGCACCCCGAGGGTGTCGATATTGGGCAGGCCTGCCGCGTGCAGGTTGTTGCCCTCGCAGACGCCGCCGGACGATTTGAAGACGATGTCCTGGCCGAGCAGGGCGCCGGTCTGGGCGACGATATCCATCAGGGCCCGCTGCGAGGCGTCGGCCGGTTTGGGCGGGCGGGTGAAACCGCCGTGCAGTTCCATAGATAGACCTTCGAACGGCGCGTCTCGCGCAATGGCGGCAACATGTTCGGCGGTCCAGTCGGCGGCCGCCTTGTCCGGGACGCGGGCGTTGAAATGGATCACGGCGATGTCGGGCACGACATTGAGCGGCGCACCGCCGGTGATCTTGGCGACATTGACCGTGACGCCGTCACGCTGGCCGTTCAGGTGATGCAGGGCCGCGCCGAGGATGGCGGCGCCGGCGACGGCGTTGCGTCCTTCGTTAAACGCACGCCCGGCGTGGGCCGAGCGACCGCGCACGATCAGCCGCCAATTGGCCGAGCCCTTGCGTGCGCCGGCCAGCGATCCGTCCGGCATGGCCGGTTCATAGGTCAGGCCCAGATGTCCGCGTGCGCCCAGCTCGGCCAGTAGAGGACCCGAGCCGAGCGAGCCGATCTCTTCGTCCGGCGACAGCAGAACGGTCCAGCCGACGGTATCCCGGGCCGGGTGAGTCTCAAACGCTTCCAGCGCGGCCAGGATGACGCTGACGCCGCCCTTCATGTCGGCGATGCCCGGCCCATGCAGGGCGCCGTCGGCGCGGCGCTTGACGCGCTGGAACGGGCTGGAGGCCGGATAGACCGTATCGTAGTGGCCGGTCATGACGATCTGGGTCGGGGCCTCGGGCCGCATGGTCAGCTTCAAGGCCGGCGGATGCGGCTGGGGCGTGAGGGCGCCGGCGTCGCCGACCTCGACCGTGTCGGCCAGGGCGATGCGCTCGATCGTGCAGGGCAGGGTGCGGGCGGCCTCGGCGGCCAGCACTTCAAGCTGCTCAGCTAGGCCCTCAAGATTGCGGCTGCCGGAATTGATGGCGCACCAGGCGACGGCCCGATCAATGATTTCGTGCTCGCGGGCCGCGACGTGATCGAGAGCCGCCCGGTCGTGCTCAAGGATTTGCATGGCGGCGGTGTAGCTTGCCTAGTCCGGTTGTTCCACCCGCGGCTCACGTTGTTCGTCGCGCGAGGAGCGGCGCCAACGGACATAGAGGCGGGCGTCGCCGTCGGCGCCGACGCGGGAGACGACCGAAATGTTACGCCGCGCGCGCCATTCCACCTGGACGGCCGCGCCCGATTCTCCGCCGCCGATGACCTCGAAATACAGATCGTCGCCAATGTACTTGCCGCCCGAAACGGTCAGGCTCGAAGCATCCCCGCCGAACGACAGCCGATCCAGCCCGGCGAATTCTCGCAGGTTGCCGATCACATCGAAGCCGCCGCCGCCGGCCAGTGCTGCGACGCTGGAGGCGAGCTGGGCCGCCTCGATCGGTGACAGTTGGGAAGCCGATCGCCCGAACAGCACCTGGGCCAGAATCTCATCCTGGGGCAGGGCCGGGGTCGAGCTCAGCGTGATCACAGGGCGCGCGGCGGTGCCGCGAACCTGGATCCGGGCCGTCAGGGTCGGGTCCTCGCGCCCGGCCGCTAGGTCCAGGCGGATGTTTTCGGGCTCGGTGGACAGGGTCACCGTGCCGCCAGACTCGAAGATGAAGCGGCGGCCGCCGAACTGATAGTCGCCGCGCACGACGCGCGCCGTGCCGCTGAGGCGTGGGGCGCTTATTGAACCGGTGACATGGGCGTCCAGAGCCATTTCGACATCGAGCCCACGGCCCCTGATGAGGACGTCGCCGCCGTTGGATCTGAGGCGGACGTCGACGTTAAAGGCTGAGCGGGATCTACGCGCGCTGCGTTCCTCCGCCGTCTCCTCGACCTCGTCGGCAAGCCCGCCGGGCCGATTGACTTCTATGACATCCAGCTCAACCACATCCGAGCTGTTGGGCAGGTCGTCGGCGGAGATGACAGCCTCGGTGACATCGAGTTCGCCAGCCAGCGAGATAGCGCCGCTGGCTGAACGTTCTACCCGTATCGGGCCTGATGCGCGGGCCGAGGCGAGGTCGGTCTGGATGACGCGGAAATCGGTCAGTTGCAGGGTCAGGTTCGAGGCCGAGCCCGTGCGCAGTCCCAGCACGCCTTCGCCCGTCACGCGCCCGGCCTCTTCGCCGCGGCCGTCGTTGGCCGTAAAGGTCAGGATCCGGGCTGTGTCGGTGTCAAAGCGCGTCTGCATGATCAGGTCCTGAAGCACCACGCCCGCGCCGCCGTCCTCGAAACGGCCCCGGTCGATGTTGAGAAAACCGTCGATGCGCGGGTCGTTGATCGAACCGGCCACGGTGGCGCGTCCATCGACCATGCCGGACAGACTGCGTTCGCCGCCGAAAACCAGATCCCAGATCGAGCGGATCTGGCCCTGCAGGATGATCTCGCCCGACATGGGGTCCGTTCGGTTCACCGCCAGCCGGAGCGGGGCGGCGCTGGCGGTCACCGGCAAGCTAAGCGTCGCCTCGGACCGGACGCCGGCTGCGTCGGAAGCTTCAGCGTCGATCAACAGACCGTCGTCGACCAGGCGGGCCTGAATGTGGGCGTCGATATCCATGTCGGAACCGGCGTCGCGACTGCGGGCGTCCTCAAGCCGGGCGTCGATCGTGCCTTCCAGGTCGTCGCGCGTCCCGCGCAGATCGACCTCGCCGGTGACCCGGCCCGCCAGGTCCGGGGCGATCGAACGCAGGTCCACGCCGACGAGGCTGGCCTGGATCGAGGCCGCGACCGTGTCCTGGCGCAGTTCGCCCGTCAGCACGCCGCCGCCGACGCCGAGGTCTAGGCGGACGACCTTGCCGCCCCCCGCCAGCGCGATGACCAGCGGAGACCGGGTCTCGAAGCCGACATCCCGAACGCGCCCGCCGCCTTCCAGGGTGAAGGTCTGGCTGTCGACCTGTCGCGAATAGACGCCGGCGCCCTGGAAGGCGACGGGGAAGGTTCCCCCGATATCGGTCTGAAGCGCGAAGGGCAGGCGCGCCAGAGTCCCCTGACCCTGGAGGCGCAAGGTGCGCACGACATAGCTTGAACCGGCGAACCGAACGCCGCGGCCGGTGACATCGAGCAGGGCCTGGGTGTCGCCCGACCCTTCCGTCAGCAGCACCCGACCAGAGGCGGAGCCGGCCGCCAGGAAGGCGCCGGGCCGGGCCTCAAAGGTCAGGTCGGCGCTGGATGGAGCAACCCCCCGCAGCGCCAGATCGCCCTGGGCGGTGACGCCGCCGGCGTTGATGTCCATATCGGTGAGCTCAACACCGTCATCGGCGATCCTGAACAGTGTGAAGGCGCGGGCGGGTCCGTAGGTGCTGCCGCCGGTGACCGTCACGCGTCCGTCCGAGGCGTTCGCGCCCTGGCGGAAGGTCAGGACCAGATGTGTATCCGACAGGCTGAGCGGACCCGCTTCAACCGCCGCGAAATCGGCCGTCAGATCGAGCACGGGACGAGCCAGCGTTCCGGTCAGCGCTCCGGCGCCGCTAGCCGCGCCGCCGATTTCGATGGGCCCCGCGCCAAACGGCCCGCGCGCGGTCCAGTCCAGCGCTAGCCGCACGTCGCCACCACCCAGACCGATCAGGCCGCGCGCGTTCAGCCGGGCGGCTGCGCCTGACAGGCTGGCGCGGCTGATGGCGATGCGGTTGTCGCCGAACAGGCCGGAGCCGACAAAGCTCGGCGAGCGTCCGAGCAGGCGGTCCAACTCCGCCCAGCCGGTCCTGAGACCGCGCCCGTCCGCCGTGAAGTCCAGCATCCAGGGCGCTCTGTCGCGCTGTGAAGCCTGGAAGGTCAGGCCGAGCGCGCCGCGGGCTTGGCGACGCAGCCGCGACACGTCTGTCACCGTGGCGGCGCCTTGGGCGCTGAGTGCGCCGTTCAGGCCTCGGCTTCCCTGCGCCGTGATGTCCAGAGCCGCGCCATCCAGATCGAACCGCCGGATCAGCAGCCGTGAATCCGCCAGTCGGCTGCCGCGGACGAGCGCGCGTGGCCGCGCCCCGATCAGCGAGGCCAGCAGGCTGTCGCCCGACCCGCCTTCGCCAGTGAAATCGCCTTCGAAATCGTATTGTGCGCCTCGCGCCTGGATTTCGATCGGTCCGGACAGCCGGCGCAGACCATAGCCGGCCAGGGCCGCCTGTTCGACCGCTGCGCTCCCTTCGAACGACCAACGATCGCGATCGCCGCGCCAGACGCCCTCGACCTGCCCGGCCCGAGCGATGTCCTGGCCGGCCAGACGGGACACGGAAGGCGTCGAGACTCGCAAGCGCACGCCATCCCCGACGGTGTCGCCCGCCTTCGTCACTGCGCCGGACGCCTCCACGGCGATGTTGTCGGCGCGCACCACCCAGCCCAGCCCGAACTGGCCGTCTTGGCCCCCGACGGGGCGCAGTCCGACGCCGAAGCGAACTTCCGGTCCGAGCCGCTCGGCGAACGGCGCCAGCAGGTCCGATCCCGCGAAACGGACATAGCCGCCGCCCTGGCCGCCATCGTCGGAGAACCGGCCGCGTGCCTGGACGGGCCGATAGTCGCCGGTCTCCACCAGGGCGTCGAAGGCGTTCTGGCGAATGTCGATGTTGAGGTCGAACGGTTCATCGGGCGAATAGCCCAGGGCGCCCGCGATGGGCCCGCCGTTGGCCTCGTGCGCGCGCGCCGTCAGGGTGGAACCCAGCAAGCCGCCGTCGTCAGCCGATTCAAAGCTGAGGCGAAGGTAGTCGCCAGGCCGCGACACGCTGAACGCCTGGATCGTCGCCGTCTTGTCGCCCCCTCGGTCCAGCAGAGCGCCGCCGCTCAGGTTCCAGCGACCGTATTCCTGCGAGAAACCTTCGAGCAGCTCCACCCGCGCCGCGAAACGGTCGATGTCTATGGTCAGGGGCTGCTGGCCCGGCGGCGCCGTATCGGGCTCCAGCACCGGTTGCCGAATAAGCCGGATCACCTCCGCTTCGATGACGTCTGCGTGAAACCGGCGCGCGATCAGCGGCAGGAACGACCAGTCGATGTGAATGTTGCGGGCCTCAAGCCAGATCCCCTCGCGATCCGTGACGGTGACTCGCTCAAGCGTGAAATCGCCCCACAGGTCGCCCGACAGACCCTCTGCGTTGATCCGGCCGTAACGCCCGATCTCCTGACCATCGATGACGCTCATCACCAGCTCACGTCCCGCCGGCGTCAGCACCGCCAGCCGGCCCGCGCCGACTACCGCAACGACCAGCACCGTGAGGGTCGCCAGCACGATAAGGGTCCAGCCCAGAAGGCTGCGCCCCCGTTCGGCCTTGGCCGGCGATGCGCCTTCGACGCCTTCAGAGGCGCTGGCGGTCGAGTCTGATCCGGTCTTCCGACCTGATTTCGGACCCCGGCTCAAAACGCCTGGCCGATGCTGATGTAGATCTGGAAGTCGGGGTCCGACTGGCGCCTGTCGAGCGGGATGGCGATATCGGCCCGGATCGGCCCGAACGGCAAATCGTAGCGTATGCCAGCGCCGACCGAATAGCGGATATCGGAGAAGTCAGGCGTGGTCTCCGCCCCGACGGACCCGGCGTCGACGAACACAGCCGCACCGAGATCACGCCAGATGTTGCGGCGGCGGATTTCCAGGCTGGCTTCAAACAGGGACGAGCCGCCGACCGGCGTTCCGTCCTGGAACTGCGGTCCGACGCCTTGATAGTCGAAGCCTCGCACCGACCCGCCGCCGCCAGAGTAGAAACGGCGATCCGAGGGAATGTCGTTGCCTGACGCGCCGGTGATCGAACCGAAGCGAACGCGGCCAGCTACGACCGTGAGTGCGCTGTCGTCCATCGGGACATAGACGCTGCCCTGCGCGGTCGCCCGCAGCAGGAAGAAGGAGCCGTCGCCGGTCACGCCTGTCGGCTGGATGTCCGCACTGATGCGCCAACCTCGGCTTGGGTCGAGCGGATCGTCGGAATAGTCCATCAGGGCTGAGGCGGTCAGGGTGCCGATGACCAGGTTGCGCGCGATCGGGGTCAGGGGAAGGACGAGATTGTTGACGTCGAGTTCGCCGTATTCGCCGCCTTCGATGGCGGCCCCAAGCGATATGAAGGAGGTCTCGCGAACGCGCTGGCGGACCAGGACGCTGGCGCCCACCACGCGACGATCATAGGCGCGCGTGTCTTCGTCCAGGGCATAGGCGCCCACCACCAGGGTGCGCCCCGGCCGCCCCCAGTGCGGCAGGCTGAGCTCGCCGCCGATCCTGCTGTCGATTTCCGCCAGCCGAAAATCGAAGGTGATCGTGTCGGCCCGGCCCAGCCGGTTGCGCCAGGTCCAAAGGGCGTCGACGCCGACGCCTTCGGATGTAGAATAGCCGGCGCCGGCCTCCAGCACGCGTCGCGGCTGATCGCTCAGCGAAACGACGACCGGGCGCAAACCACCCGCGGTCGTTTCTTCCCGCGGCGCCAAGGCGATCGAGACGCTGTCATAGACGCTGGTTTCCAGAAGGCGGCGCTCGAGCTCGGCGACGGCCTCGGGCGTGTATCGGTCGCCCGGGCTCCAGGGGGTGAGACGCTCGACCCAAGCGCGACGGGTTTGACCTTGAGTTTGCAGCAGAACGCCGTCCAGCCGCACCGTCTCGCCGGCGACGATTCGAAACGTCGGCTGCAGGGTCGAGGTGGCGTGATCGACGATGACCCGCCGCTGGCTGGCGGCGGCGTCCGGATAGCCTAGTGCGGACAGCCGGGCGACGACGCGGCCTTCGGCGGCCAGCACCTGGGTCGCTCGTCCGGGCTCGCCCGGGTCCAGTTCGAGTGCGGCCAGAGCTTCGCCCAGGGTCGCCTCATCCGGCGGAGGCGCAATCCATTCGACCTGTGGGTCCGAGATCAGGAATCGTGGGCCGGGCGTCACCAGGATGACGGGAACGGGCGGGCTCTCGCCCTCGACCTCGTCCTCGATTTCGGCGCCGTAGTAGCCCTCGGAACGCAGGACAGCGAGCGCATTCTCGGCCGCGTCGCGCGCGCGCCGCCGCGCCTGAAAACGGTTGGCGGGCGCTTCGTCCACCTCGCCGACGGCGTTTTCGATGCGTTCGCGCAGGTCGTCCGACAGATCACCGTCGACGCGCGCGCGCGGTTCCGCAATGGCCGGCGCCGACCACAGGCTTCCGGCCAGGACCAGAAGCGGAATCACCGGACCAAAACGCACACAGTCCCCTTACAGACAGGATCAAGGCCGGACACGGCCAGAACCGGCGGGCTTCCCGCCCTAATGAAACATCGTGGGGCTGTCCGGTTCCACGCTTTCTTGCCGGGACCGCGCCTCGCCCATGTCGCCAGTGTCGGACGCCGGCGGCGCCGACTGTTGGGCCGGCTCGCCCTCGCCCTCGCGGGTCGAGATCGCGTCCGCCTCCGTGGCCACGCTCGCGGCGTCCACAGCCACCGGCGTCTCAGGGGCGGGCCCCGAGGTCAGGCCGACGTCGGATCGCTCGTCATGGCGTTGGCAGGCCACAAGGCCCAGTCCCACCAGGCTGACGACGAGGAGCGGCGCGAGGCGCATCGTGAGCTCCGTCGGCCTAGTAGAAGACGGTTTCGCTGTCGGGCTGGACACTTTCCTCGCTCGCGCGCGCCTCGCCCATGTCGCCGGTGTCGCTCGGCGGTGGCGCAGCCTGCTGGGCGGGCTCGGGCTCGACGGGCGCGGCGGCCTCTTCGGCGACATCCTCGACGGCCGGGGCCTCGACCGGCGGCGGCGCGTCGTCCCGAGCCTGTTCGGTCGTCTGGAACTCGCAGGCGCCCAGCGTCACGCCGGCGGCGAAGGTCAGGAGAATGAGGGGCAGACGGAGGCGCATGTTGGGTCACCGGATCGCTGAATTGGCCAGGAATCTATCCTAAAACCGAGGCTAGGCGAAAGCCCTGTCAGACCCCGTCAGGTCGATGGCGAACAACCCGGTTTCCAACTTCGATTGAGATGGAAAGATGGTACGTCCTCTCGGGCTCGAACCGAGGACCCTCTGATTAAAAGTCAGATGCTCTAACCAACTGAGCTAAGGACGCGCCGTGCGGCGGGTTCTGATTCATTCTGCGGCCCGGGTCAAGACGAGGCTGTGCGGGAAAGTCGCTGCGCGCTAGGAAAGCGCCATGAACACGCGTCAAGTCTTGGTCGTCTGCACCACTTTCCTGGCCCTGTCCGGCTGCGCCTCGAACGGCGCCGGTGGGCGGTTTGGGCGCGGCCTGGCCGATGCGGCGGCCCAGCCGCTGGAAGATTTGAACCTGCGGCGCGACCCGATTCCCGCCGTCCTGACCGAGGCCCTGGTCAATCCGTATTCCCAGCAGGGCATGGAAACCTGCATGGCCATCGCCCTGCAGGTGCGTCATCTCAATGAGGCGCTTGGGCCCGATCAGGATGAGCCGCCGCCGCCGCGCGCGGGCCTGAGTCAGCAGGCTGTCGAGGCCTTGGCTGATGCCGCCGTCGAGGCGGTGCGCGATGAGACCACAGACTTCATTCCGTTGCGGGGGTGGATCCGCGAGCTGTCCGGGGCCGAACGCCACAGCCGCAGGGTTCAGGCCGCGATTCAGGCCGGCCGCGCGCGCCGGGCCTTCCTGAAGGGCGTCGGGATGCGCCAGAACTGCGCCCCGCCAGCCGCGCCGCGCTGGTTCGTTCCTCGTCCGCGCAATCGCTCCGGTCTGCGTTGGCCGTGGGGCTAGATCTCCGCGTCGCCTTGAACGGGCGCGGGCGCTGCCCAAGCCCCTCCAATCGCTCAGAGGGAGGCGGAACCTAGATCCCCAGCTTGGCCTTCAGGATCTCATTGACCGCAGCCGGATTGGCCTTGCCGCCGGTGGCCTTCATCACCTGGCCGACGAACCAGCCGATGGCCTGGGGCTTTTCGGCGACCGCGGCCGCCTTGTCCGGGTTGGCGGCGATGATGGCGTCGACGGCGGCCTCGATGGCGCCGGTGTCCGTGACCTGTTTCAGGCCGCGCGCCTCGACCACCTGGGCCGGTGAGCCCTCGCCGTTCCAGACGTGATCGAACACTTCCTTGGCGATCTTGGACGAGATGACGTTGGTTTCGATCAACTCGACCAGCTCGGCGACATGGGCGGCGGGCAGGGGGTTGGCGTCGAACTCCAGCCCATCGGCGGTCAGGCGGGCCGAGACCTCATTGGTCACCCAGTTGGACACCAGCTTGGCGTCGCGGCCCTTCGCGGCAGCCTCGAAATAGTCGGCCTTGGCCTGTTCGGAGATCAGCACCCCGGCGTCATATTGCGACAGGCCGTAGTCGGCCATGAAGCGGCGGCGCTTGTCGTCCGGCAGCTCGGGCAGCGAGGCGCGGATCTCGTCGATCCAGGCCTGCTCCAGCCGTAGCGGCAACAGGTCCGGGTCGGGGAAATAGCGATAGTCCTGGGCCTCTTCCTTCGAGCGCATCGAGCGGGTCTCGCCCTTGCCCGGATCGAACAGGCGGGTTTCCTGGTCGATCTTGCCGCCGTCCTCCAGGATCTCGACCTGGCGGCGCGCCTCATACTGGATGGCCTGGTTGATGAAGCGGAATGAGTTGACGTTCTTGATTTCGCAGCGCGTGCCCAGATGCTTGAAATCGCCGGTCGCCATGAAGGCGTCATAGCCGCCGACCCGGCAGACCGACACGTTCACATCGGCCCTCAGATTGCCCTTCTCCATGTCGCCGTCGCAGGCGCCCAGATACATCAGGATCATGCGGATCTTCTTGACGTAGGCGACGGCCTCGTCCGGCGTGCGGATATGCGGCCGCGAGACGATCTCCATCAGGGCCGTGCCGGCCCGGTTCAGATCCACGAAGCTTTCGGTGGGCGACAGGTCATGGATCAGCTTGCCGGCGTCCTGTTCCAGATGCAGCCGCTCGATGCCGACATTGAAAAAGCTGCCGTCGTCGCGCTCGACCTCGACCACGCCCTCGCCGACAATGGGGTGGTACAGCTGGCTGATCTGATAGCCGGTCGGCAGGTCGGGATAGAAATAGTTCTTCCGGTCGAACTGGCTGAAGGTGTTGATCTGCGCCTTCAGGCCCAGGCCCGACTTGACCGCCTGTTCCACGCACCAGCGGTTCAGCGTCGGCAGCATCCCCGGAAAGCCCGCGTCGATCAGCGACACCTGCTCGTTAGGTCCTGCGCCAAAACCAACCGCCGCGCCGGAGAACAGCTTGGCGTTGGACGCCACCTGGGCATGGATCTCCAGACCCATGACGAGCTCCCAAGGGCCGGTGCGGCCTTCGATGACATAGCGGGGGGCGGCGGTTTCGATGGTGGTGGTCATGGGGCGGCTATAGCGCGCCACAAATGACGTTGGGAGGGAAACTTCGCTCCCTCCCGCTTGCTTGCCAGCGGCACATCCCCGTTCCGTCTTGGGGGCGGGAGCGATACGCGTATTCGGGCCCACAATTCGTCTAGCCGCCTCATCCCCGTCCAGGGCCACCGGGTTATGATGTCCGCGATGCAGATTTTGCACCCCAGGGTGCAAAATCACCGGAGAGTCGCATGATGTAAATTCAATATCTTACGGCAGCATTTTGCACCAATTGCACCAATTGCACCCATTTTTCACAGTGCAAAATTGCAGGATTGCCGGTCACCCTTCGCGGGCGGCCTTCCTCGGATCGACCTTGGGCGAGGGGGCCAGGCGCATGACCTCGGCCTGATAGCGCTCGTCGTCGCCGGCGGCGGCGAAGGGCAGGGCCTCGGCGCAGGCTCTCAGCAGGGCGTCGCGCCAGCCCAGCTCGACCTTGTAGAAGTCGCCCAGCACATAGGGCATCACCAGCTCACGCTGGCCGGGATGGCCGATGCCCAGCCGGGCGCGGCGGAAGTCCGGTCCCAGATGGGCGCTCAGCGAACGCACACCATTGTGCCCGGCCGCCCCGCCGCCGGTCTTCATGCGGAAACGGCCTTCGGCCAGGTCCAGCTCGTCATAGAAGGCGATCACGTCGGCGGGCGTCACCTTATAGAAGCGCATGGCTTCGCCGACGGCCCGACCGCTCTCGTTCATGTAGGTCTGGGGCTTGATCACCAGCGCCTTGACCGCGCCGTCCGGCGTCGGGATCTCACCGGCGCGGACCTTGGCCTGGAAGATCGCCTTTTCGGGGCCGAAGCGCCATTCCTCGGCGATGGCGTCAACGGCCATGAAGCCGATGTTGTGGCGGTTGTTGGCGTATTTGGGCCCCGGATTGCCGAGGCCGGCGATGATCAGCATGACAGGGGCCTGAAATGGAAACGGCCCCGCCCGTTTGCCGGGCGAGGCCGCGAAAATCCAGTCCTGGAGGGCAATCAGCCTTCCGAAGTTTCCTCGGCGTCGGCGACGGCCTCGGCCGTCTCTTCGGCTTCGGCGGCCTCCTCGATGGCGGCGTCAGCCGCTTCATCGGCGGCTTCCGACATCGCGGCCGAAGACACCTTGATCGAGGCGATCACGAAGTCGCGGTCGCCGATGGTCGGATAGGCGCCTTCCGGCAGCTTGATCTCCGACACCCGGATGGTATCGCCCAGCTTGTGGTTGGTCAGGTCGATGACCAGCTCTTCCGGGATCTGGTCGGCGCGGACCATGATCTCGATGTCGTGGCGCACGATTTCCAGCGAGCCGCCCTGACGGAAGGCCTCGCACTCGTCCTGGTTCTTGAAGTGGACCGGGATCGAGATCTTGACCGGGGCGTGCTCGTCGACGCGCATCAGGTCGAAGTGAACCGGACGGTCCGACACGGGGTCGAACTGGATGTCCTTGGCGATGACCGGCTGGGTTTCCTGGCCGTACTTCAGGGTCACCAGGTGGCCGAGCAGCTTGCCGGTGTACAGCGACTTGAGGAACGGACGCTCTTCGACCGAGATGGCCACCGGGCCCTTGTCGCCGCCGTACAGGACGCCGGGAACCTTGCCATCGCGGCGGGCCTGGCGGGCGCCGCCGGTGCCGACGCCGTCGCGGACTTCTACGTTGAGGATGATCTCGGCCATGAGGCTGCCTTCAAAACGAGACCGCCGCGCCGGGCGCGACAGCGGATAGATGGATGCGGTTCCAGGGGCCCGATCGCGCCCTCCGCTAAGAACGAGAGCCTTTCCGCTGACGGAAAGGCTCTGGCGCGGCGGGGGTCGATGGACCCGTGAATTCAAGAGCCGGCGTCATTACACGCTTCACCCCTCTGGCGCAACAGGCCGTGCGCGCCGTGCGGGTCGGCGCGTCAGTTCGGCGTCTGGGCCTCGGCGGAGGGGGCGTCGGCCATGCTTCCCGCCGGTTCCAGCGCCGGTCGGTCAGCAGTCAGCAGAGGCGCGTCCGGCGGTGGTGCGAAGGCCACCGTGCCGGCCGAATCAATGACGCACTGGGCCGTGTCCATGATCAGATGCTGGCCGAGGCAGAAGATCTCTTCATAGTGCGGGCGAGAGGCCGCCAGGCACTGAAGGATCATCAGACGGGTGAAGTTCAGGCAGTCGGCGCTGACCGGCTCGTTCAGCAAGGCTTCGGTCTGGACGCGATTGTCCTCGCCGGCCTGTCCCAGCGCCGCCAGCGCGGCCAGGGCCAGGCCCCGGACCACAGCCTGGGTATAGGGCGGCGACGCCTGCGCTGCGGACAGGTTGAGCCCGTGGCCGCTGAGCGCGGCCTGTTGAAGGGTGGTTGACGAGACGTAGTCCACATTCAGCGGGGTCACGCCGAGCACCCGAACCTGTTCCAGGCGCGATTCCCGGTCCGTGACATGCTGGGCCGACCAACGCTGACGCTGAATGTCATAGGCGGTCTGTTTGATCGCCGCGCCGGCGGCGTACATGCCATTGCCGTTGCCCTGAAGTTGCGCCGAAATCAGGCCGGCGGCCTGGGCCGCGCCCGGAAGCTGGGCGGCGTAGGCCGGATCAGCGATGATCTGGCGCAGCAGGGTGTCGCGGTTGGCCGGGTCGGTCGCCAGGTTCCTGACGCCGTTGACGAACTCAGGCGACTGCAGGGCGATGATGGCGGCATAGGCGACCATGCCGCGGGACAGCTGCGCCGGTTCGTAGGCGGACGCCTGCAGCATGGATTGGCGGACCTCCGCCCCATTCGAGAAGCTGGCCCCCAAGGTGGACGACATGCTGATGTAGCCCAGATAGATCGAAGCGGCTTCGGCCACGCCTGCGTTGAGGGCCACGGCTGGCAGCGGCGGCGGCGGCGGCGGCGCAGGCGGCTCGGGTGTCTGGCAGGCTGCGACCGCAAGGCTGACGCTGAGAGCGCCGATCAAACCGGCGCGACGGACAAAGGCGCTCATGGTCAAGAATCCCCGAATCGAACTGACAGCCGGTCCAGCTGCAAAAGCCAGGCCGCACCCCATGATAACGCCGCCAAAAGGCTTGTTCGACGGTTAATCGGGGTTAATCGAACAGTTTCGACACAGATTCCTCATTGGCGATGCGACGGATCGCCTCGCCGATCAGGGGCGCGATCGATACCGTCCGTATCTTTTCGCAGGCCAGGGCGTCGTCTGACAGGGCGATGGAATCGGTGACGACCAGCTCGCTCAGGACCGAATCCATGACGCGATTGACCGCGGGCCCCGACAGCACGCCATGGCTCACATAGGCCGCGACCTCGACTGCGCCCTGCTCGGACAGGGCCTGGGCCGCGTTGCACAAGGTGCCGGCCGAATCGACGATGTCATCGAACAGAATGCACCGGCGGCCGCTGACGTCGCCGATGATGTTCATCACCTCGCTCTTGCCCGGGGCCGAGCGCCGCTTGTCGACGATCGCCAGATCCGCGTTCAGCCGGCTTGCCAGGGCGCGGGCGCGAACCACGCCGCCGACGTCTGGCGAGACGATCACCAGGTCCGATGCGGCCTTGCCGCCCCGCTGCTCCTTGATGTCCTGGGCCAACAGGGGCGCGGGCAGCAGATTGTCGGTTGGAATGTCGAAGAAGCCCTGGATCTGCCCGGCGTGCAGATCCATGGTCAAAACCCGGTCGGCGCCGGCGCGCGTGATTAGATTGGCCACGAGCTTGGCCGAGATAGGGGTCCGGCCTCCCGTCTTCCGGTCTTGCCGCGCATAGCCGAAATAGGGGACGACCGCCGTGATCCGCCTGGCCGAAGCCCGGACCAGGGCGTCGGTGATGATCAGCAGCTCCATGAGGTTGTCGTTCGCAGGATAGCTGGTCGACTGCAGAATAAAGACGTCCTCGCCTCGGACGTTCTCCTCGATGACGGCGAAGACCTCATTGTCGGCGAAACGCTTGACCTGGGTTTTGGTCAGGGGCGCGGCCAGCTCTTCGGCGATCGCCCTGGCCAGGGGGGGATTGGAATTGCCGGCCAGCAGTTTCATCGCGTCATCCTTTCGCCCCATAGGGCCCGCCTTGTGGCGCGGCTTCTATAGGGGGAGGCGCTCGCGCACCACCCCGCGCAGGCGTTCTTGGCGCAACTATCGGCCTCGTGTAGAAGCCCGGTCACAGAGTCCGAACCCGTCGGGGCGTTCGAAAGGTTATTCGGTGCAGTCAGCCTCCTTCCGCAAACCGCTTGTCGCCGTAGTTTCGGCCTTGGCCGTGTCATTCGCGCTTGCCGCCTGCGTCGGAGATCGTGCGCGTCAGCCGCGTCTCCAGTACCAGGAAAGGCCGGTTGAAGTGCTCTATTCGGCCGGACTCCAGCGCCTGGACCAGCATCGTTATCCGGAGGCGATCCAGTTCTTCCAGGAGGTCGAGCGGCAGCACCCCTATTCAGCCTGGTCGCGCCGCGCCATCCTGATGCAGGCCTATGCCTATTATCAGCGTCAAAACTACGAAGACGCGATTGCGGCGGCTGACCGATACATCGATCTGTATCCTGGGAGCCCCCAGGTTTCTTATGCCTTCTACATGAAGGCGATTTGCTTCTTCGAGCAGATCGTGGACGTGGGGCGCGACCAGGCCTCGGCCGGCCATGCGCTCAACGCCTTGACCGAAGTCGTGCAACGGTTCCCCGGCACGAGCTACGCCACCGATGCGCGGGTCAAGATCGACATGGTCAACGACCAACTCGCCGGCAAGGAGATGGAGATCGGGCGCTGGTACCTGCGCCGCGACCAGCCGCTGGCCGCCGCCGGCCGGTTCCGCCGCGTGATCGACCAGTATCAGACCACCTCGCACACGCCCGAGGCGCTGTACCGGCTTGTCGAGACCTATCTGACCCTGGGCCTGACGGAGGAGGCCGAACGCAATGCGGCTGTCCTCGGGCACAATTTCCCGGGCAGCCGCTGGTATACCGACGCCTACCGCCTGGTTACCAGCCAGGGAGGGCAGCTTGAGCAGGAACCGCAAGAAGAGGGTTGGCTTCAGCGACTGATCCCCGGCTGAGGCGGATCGGCTCCGAATCCTCTAGAAGCAGGCTATGCTGACCGGCCTGTCCATTCGCGACATCGTCCTCGTTGAGGCGCTGGACCTGGCTTTCGGGCCCGGCCTGACGGTGCTGACCGGCGAGACCGGCGCGGGCAAGTCGATCATTCTGGACGCCCTGGGTCTGGCGACCGGGGGGCGAGCAGACGCCGGCCTCGTGCGGGACGGAGCGGGGCAGGGCGTCGCCACAGCGGTGTTTTCCCCGCCGGCGGATCATCCGCTGTGGGCTGATCTGTCTGAGGCCGGAATTTCGGCCCAGCCCGGCGAAGATCTGATCTTGCGCCGCCAGCAGGGCGTCGACGGACGCAGCCGCGCCTTCATCAATGACCAGCCGGTGTCGATCGCCGCCCTGAGGGCGCTGGGCGAACGCCTGATCGAAGTTCACGGTCAGCATGAGACGGTCGGCCTGCTCGACGCCAAGACCCATAGGGCGCTGCTCGACGACTGGGGCGGGCTTGACCCGCAACTGGCCGCGACACGGCGGGCGTGGAAAGTCCGCACCGATGCCGCCGCCGAGGTCGAACAAATGCGGGCTGAGGCTGTGCGGTCCGCCGATGCGGCTGAGGATCTGGCGGCCGATCTGGCGGAGTTGGAGCGGCTCGACCCGCGTGAAGGCGAAGAGGCTGACCTGGCTGGCGAGCGCGCCATTCTGGGCGCGGCCGAAAAGGCGCTGGCCGATCTGGACGACGCCCGCCAGTCGATCGGGGCCGACACCCTGTCGAACCGGCTGGCCTCGGCCTACCGGGCCGTTGAGCGGGCGCGCCAGCGCGCAGTCCAGGCCGGGGCGGACGAGGGCAACGCCGTGGTGCAGCGGCTCGGCAAGGCGGCGGAATGTGTCGACCGGACCCTGACCGAGGCCCAGGAGGCGCTCGACGCGCTCGATGAGGCCGCCCGCGCTTTCGATTTCGAGCCGGGCCGACTCGATCGGGCCGAGGAACGCCTGTTTGCGCTGCGCGCCATGGCTCGAAAGCTCGGAATCGCGGTCGAACTGCTGCCGGCCGAGCGGGTTCGGATCGCGCGAGCGCTTGGACTTGTCGAGGACGGGGCCGAGGCCTTGAAGGCGGCCGAGGCGCGCGCGGCGCAGGCCGAGGCCGCCTATCAGACTGCGGCCGAGACCCTGAGCCTTGACCGTCGCGCAGCCGGCGACCGGCTGGCCCAGACCGTGACGGCCGAGCTGGGGCCGCTGAAGCTGGACAAGGCCCGGTTCCGGGTCGGAATTGAGGCGCTGGACTGGGACAGGGCTGGGCCGGACGGACGCGACCGGGTCGCCTTTGAGGTCCAGACCAACCCCGGCGCGGCATGGGGCGGCTTGGCGGTCATCGCTTCCGGCGGCGAGCTGGCCCGTTTCGCCCTGGCGCTGAAGGCGTCGCTGGCCGGGCGAACCCACGGGGTTCAGCCGGTCATGATCTTCGATGAAGTCGATCAAGGCGTCGGCGGGGCGGTGGCCGACGCGGTCGGTCTGCGGTTGGCGCGGCTGGCCGAAGGCGCCCAGGTCCTGATCGTCACCCACAGCCCGCAGGTCGCGGCGCGCGCGGTCGCCCACCTGAAAGTCGCCAAGTCCGAAACGGACCAGGGTGTGCGCACGCGGGTTGAAACCCTCGACCCGCCTCGCCGCGAGGAGGAACTGGCGCGTATGCTGGCCGGCAGCGAGGTCACGGACGCCGCGCGGGCGGCTGCGAGGGCGCTGTTGGGGTAAGGGAAGGCAGCAGGTCCGCGCGAGTTCCTTTTAAGCTCATCATGGCCGGGCTTGTCACGGCCATCCATTGCTTAAGGCGGGGCCGGGAGAAGCTCGCCGCCTGACGTTGGCGCTCCATGGATCCTCCGGGACAAGCCCGGCGGTGACGAAGGCCCTGGACCGTCATCCCGCACCAAGACCCGCCACTGTGTCCCAGCCATGGCCCTGGAGGACAGAGCCTGATTTCGTCCCGGTCCGTCGCCACTGTGCTAGACCGCCGCAGGGGGAGCTGAATGACCGCCGATCCGTTGCAGCTGCGCCCATCGCGGCGGTTCTCCGATGTCCTGGAGGATCTTGGACGCCGGCCGGGCGAGCGGTTGACCCTGGACGAGATGGTCGACGCCTTTGGCGAACGGGCCCTGGGCGCGGTGATGATCCTGAGCGCGGTGCTCAGCCTGCTGCCCTGGCCGCCTGGCGGCAAGGTGGTGTTCAGCCTGCCTTTAGTGATCATCGCTTCGGAGGTCGCGCTGCAGCGCCAATCGTTGTGGTTGCCAGGCTGGCTGTTGCGGCGATCGGTTTCGCGCGCCGGCTACGCTGCGGGGCTTCGCCGGATGATCGGCGTGGTTCGATTCATCGAGCGGTTGTCCAAGCCACGCCTTGCCGGCCTGACCGGACCGCTGGCGCGGCTGATGATCGGGCTGACCTGCCTGTTGCTGGCGATCATGCTGGCGCTTCCGGTGCCGTTCGGCGATCTGTTGCCGGCCCTGACCCTCATCATCTTCGGCTTCGCCCTGATGCAGCGCGACGGGATCGCCACCCTGATCGGCCTGTTCGGGACGCTGGTGTGCTTGGGCTATCTGGCGCTGGTCTGGCGGACCGTCATCCACCTTTTCGGCGTCGCCCTCGCCTGGGTTCAGGGGCTGGCGGGATAGGCTCGGGCTCGGTCGCCTCGCGGGCGGCGTCGGCCCGACGCTGGCGAACATGGGTGATCGGCCCGCCCAGATCGGACAGCACCTGGTAGGCGGCGGTTTCACCAGCGGCGACGGCGGGTTCAAAGGCCTGCCAGTTCCGGATCTCCACGCCGTCCAGCTCGGGCATGATCAGGACGTCCGTAGCGGCGCGCGTGGCGGCCAGCTCGGCCGAGGTCGAGATGGTGGCTGAGCGCATCAGGATCGAGACGATGGGCGGGCCCTGGCGCCAGTCGCCCGACAAGATCCACCGCCACCAGGACTGAGGATTCTCAAGCGCGTTCACCGTGCGTGAATCGACGCCCCGCGCCCGCGAGACGTCGACGCCGACGATGGGTCCACGGTGCTGGGCGCGCATGATGTCGGACGGAAAGCTCTTCATTACGGCGCCGTCGACCAGCACCGATCCGTCGTCGACCACCGGCGGCATCACCCCGGGCAGGGAGATCGAAGCGCGCAGCGCCTTCCTCAGCTTGCCAATGCAGTGAACCCGGTAGGTGTTGGTCGTGATGTTGGCCGAGACGCAGAAGAACGGCAGCGGCAGGTCCGACATCATCACCTCGCCGAAATTTTCCTTCAGCAGGGCGTCGACCTTGTCGCCCCGCGTCATGGCGATGATCGGCACGGCGATGTCGCTGAGCGGGCTGGAGTTGACGAAGGCGTTGCGGATGCGCTCCTCCAGCTCGTCCTGGCCCCATTCCAGGGCCAGGCCGGCGGCGATGATGCCGCCCATGGACGAGCCGCCGACGAAGTCGAACGGGGCGCCGACCTGACGCAGCGCCCGGATCGCGCCCAGGTGCGCATAGGCCCGCGCGCCGCCGCCTGACAGCACCAGCCCGACGGAGGTGCCGCTGACCAGCCGGGCGATGCGGCTTTCGTCGGCGCCGTCGCCCTCGGCGACGTGGAACCAGCGGGCTGGGCGCAGTGCCTGGATCCAGTCCGGCGTTCCACCTATCGGCGCACCGGGCGTTCTGAGCAGAATCAGGTCGCTGGCTCGGTGGGTTTCGGTGTCGGGGTGGTCTGGGAACGGCGGCAGGCCGGGCGCGTCGCCCATGGCCCCGACCAGGAACAGCCGGTCGACCTGGCGCGCGCACAGGGCGGCCCAGGCGGTCTCGGGCTTCTCGGCGACGTAGAGGACGAAATCGTGGGCGTCCTCGACCCGACCGAACCACTCGGCGGCGGAACGCAGGGCCGACTGGTCGATGACCTGAACGGTGAAGCCCAGGCCCAGGACGGCCTCCGCCACGCGTTCGACAAAGTCGCGGATCGGCGCTTCGCGCAGGGCGATGAAGCCGAAGACATTGGGCTCATGACCGCCGCCCCCGGCGTCGCGGATCCTGAGAATCATCAGCCGCGCCAGTTCGGCGAAGATATCCGGCGACTTGTGGGCGGCGGCGAAGAAGGCGTCGCGCGGTAGGGCCAGGATCTCTGAATCCCTCAGCGCCGCCACCGTCGAGGTGTGGGCGGTGCCGGCCACCAGAGCCATTTCGCCGACCGGCTGGCCCGGCGTGACGACGCCGACGAACTCGGACGTCTTGCCCTCAGCCTTGCGGAAAACGCCCAGGCGTCCGCTGCGCACCAGATACAGGGTGTCGGCGGGGTCGCCGGCCCGGAACAGCGTCTCGCCGCCGGTCAGGGTGAACCAACTGGCCCCGGACCCTGGGGCCTCGAACAGGCGGAACAGGTCCGCTTCGAGAGTAGAGGCGCGTGCGCGGCGTTTCATGGCCTGAACCTAGTCGCGCCGCGCCGGGGCGCAAGCGGGGGCTATGGCGACGGCGTTCGGGCCGCTAAAGGAGCGTATGCCCAAGCTCTCCACCTCGGTCGACCGATCCTCTCCCGCTTTCCAGGCGTTGAAGGCGCACAACGAAGCCTTGGCCCACGATCTGCGCGCGCGCGCCGCCAGGGCTGCGCTCGGCGGGCCGGAGCGCAGCCGCGAGCGGCACGTCAGTCGGGGCAAGCTGTTGCCGCGCGACCGGGTCGAACGCTTGCTCGATCCGGGCGCGCCCTTCCTGGAGGTCGGTCAGCTGGCCGCCGGCGGCATGTATGACGACGAGGCGCCCGGCGCCGGCATGATCTGCGGCGTTGGACGGGTCTCGGGCCGCGAGGTGATGATCGTATGTAACGATCCGACTGTTAAGGGCGGGGCCTATTTCCCCATGACGGTCAAGAAACACCTCCGGGCCCAGGAGATCGCCGAACAGAATCGGCTGCCGTGCGTCTATCTGGTCGATTCGGGCGGAGCCAATCTGCCGCACCAGGCCGAGGTTTTTCCCGACCGCGAGCACTTTGGCCGCATCTTCTTCAACCAGGCCCGCATGAGCGCCCTAGAGATCCCCCAGATTGCCTGCGTGATGGGTAGTTGCACCGCCGGCGGGGCCTATGTCCCGGCCATGTCGGACGAGACGGTGATCGTGCGCAATCAGGGCACCATCTTCCTGGCCGGCCCGCCGCTGGTGAAGGCCGCCACCGGCGAGGTCATTTCGGCTGAGGAACTGGGCGGGGCCGAGACCCACAGCCGCAAGTCCGGTGTGGTCGATCACGTCGCCGAGAACGACGAGCACGCCCTTCAGATCGTGCGCGAGATCGTGGCTGGCCTGAACTCCATCAAGCGGGTGGACCTGGACCAGTGCGAGCCGGAGCCGCCGGCGCTGGACCCGCAGGACCTGTACGGCATCATCCCGGACGACGTGCGCGCGCCCTATGATGTGAAAGAGGTCATCGCCCGCATCGTCGACGGCTCGGAATTCCAGGAGTTCAAGCGCGACTATGGCTCGACCCTGGTATGCGGCTTTGCGCGCATCTGGGGGATGCCGGTGGCTATCCTGGCCAACAACGGCGTCTTGTTCTCGGAGAGCGCCCAGAAGGGAGCCCACTTCATCGAGCTGGCCTGCAAGCGGCGCATTCCGCTGGTCTTCCTGCAGAACATTTCCGGTTTCATGGTCGGCGGAAAATACGAGGCCGAGGGCATCGCCAAACACGGGGCCAAGATGGTCACCGCCGTGGCCTCGGCCGAAGTGCCCAAGTTCACCGTCCTGATCGGCGGCAGCTTCGGAGCCGGCAACTATGGAATGTGCGGCCGGGCCTATTCGCCGCGGTTCCTGTTCACCTGGCCCAACAGCCGGATCAGCGTCATGGGCGGCGAACAGGCCGCCAGCGTCCTGGCCACGGTCAAGCGCGACGGCTTCGAGGCCAAGGGCGAAAGCTGGTCGGCTGAGGACGAGGCCGCCTTCAAGGCCCCGATCCGCCAACGCTATGAGGACGAGGGCAACCCCTATTTCGCCACCGCCCGCCTGTGGGACGACGGTGTCATCGACCCGGTCCAGACGCGCGACGTTCTCGGCCTGGCGATCTCGGCCAGTCTAAATGCCCCGATCCCCGAGACGCAGTTCGGCGTGTTCAGGATGTGATCAGGCGGACTGGCGCAAGATCTTTCCCATCGCCTTGCCCCTGGCCAGTTCGTCGATGAGCTTGTCGAGGTGGCGGATCTCGCGCATCAGCGGGTCCTGGATCTCTTCGACCCGATGGCCGCAGATCATGCCGGTGATCAGATAGCGGTTCGGGTTCATGGCCGGGGCCTGATCGAAGAAGGCCTCGAAGGTCGTTCCCGCATCCAGATGGTCTTTGACCTGATTGTCCGAATAGCCGGTCATCCAGCGGATGATTTCGTCGACCTCGGCCCGGGTGCGGCCCTTCTTTTCGACCTTGGCGATATAGAGGGGATAGACGCTGGCCACAGTCATGCGGCGGATGCGGTCATTGGCGGTCGTTTGCATCGGACGCTCCGTTTCGGTTCGCTCCGTCACGCGTTATAGGCGTCAGCGACAGGAGACCAGCATGGCCAAGACCCCGACCGACGCCGACCTCAACGCCCTGGACATCACCGATGCCGAGGCGGCGGAGATCAACGCCATCGTCCATCCGTTGGTGGCCGATCCGGCCCCCGACGCTGACGACAGCCTGGCGCGGATCGATGCGACGGCTGACGGCGTGGTCTTCGTCACCATCAATCGCCCGGCCAGAAAGAACGCCTTCGACGCCGCCACCATCGCGGCTCTGCATGAGGCGTTTGAATCGCTGCATGGGGCTGATCACGTCCGCGTGGTGTTCGTGCGCGGGGCCGGCGGCACGTTCTCCGCAGGCGCCGACCTGACCTGGATGCGCGATGCGGCGGGCTGGTCCGAAAGCGACAACCGCGACGACGCCATGAACCTGGCCGAGATGCTCAAGGCTTTGCACGACATCCCGGCCCTGACCGTGGCCCTGGTCGAGGGCGCGGCCATGGGCGGCGGGGCCGGGATCGTGGCGGCCTGTGACATGGCCGTGGCGGTCCAGGGGGCCAGGTTCGCCTTCTCGGAGGTCAAGCTGGGCCTGATCCCGGCGACCATCGCGCCCTATGTCATCGAGGCGGTCGGCACCCGCACCGCCCGGTCGCTGTTCGCCACCGGCGAGGTGTTTCCGGCCGAGGCGGCGCAGGCGTTCGGCCTGGTCCGTGAGGTGCTCGGCTCGGCTAACGATATCGACGGCTTCGTCACCCGGCTGTCGGACGCGATGAAGGCGTGCGCGCCCGGCGCGGTCGGCGACGCCAAGCGGCTGGTCCATGATGTCGTCGGGCAGGAGATCGACCATGGCTTGATGGTCGAGACCGCCAAGCGCATCGCCCGCGCCCGCGTCTCCGACGAGGGCCAGGAGGGCGTGCGCGCCTTTCTCGACAAGCGCAAACCGCGCTGGGCGGAGTAGGATCCGTCAGGCTTCGTCAGCCTGCTTCGCCTTGCCGACGCCCGGAAATCCGCGTTCAGTGACGTTTGAACGGGGAGGAATGACGATGCGCGTTTCAACTCTGAAGGGGCTGCTGGCGGCGTTCGTCGTGGCCGTCGGCCTGATCAGCGTCTCCCACGCTGCGCCGGCGCAAGCCCAGCAAGCCATGCAGCCGTTCCGCTCCGATGCGGACCTGCTTGAGTTCCTGATGGAGGACGGCGAGCTGGCCATCGACGGTGGCGGTTTCTCGATGTATCCGCCGCCGTCACCTCCGCCACCGCCACCGCCACCGCCACCGCCGCCGGCTGCGCCTGGCGTCGCGCCGCAGGTGAGCGCGCCGCCGGCGCTCGGGTCTTTCGCCGTGGCGGACAACCCCTCGATCACCAACACCCAGATCGCCGGCGTGGATGAGGGCGGCATCGTCAAGGTCTCGGGCGACTATCTGATCGTGCTGCGCCGGGGCCGACTGTTCAGCGTCTCAACCGCCGACGGCGGGCTGGAGCCGGTGGGCATGATCGACGCCTATCCGCCTGGAACCGGCGGAAACGGCTGGTACGACGAGATGCTGGTCTCGGGCGACTGGGTCGTGGTGATCGGGTTCAGCTATGGGCGCGGCGGAACCGAGATCAACCGCTTCCGCCTCGGGGGCGATGGCCAGTTCACCTTCGTCGACAGCCACCACCTGCGTTCGGCGGACTATTATTCGGCCGAAAACTACGCCTCGCGCCTGGTCGGCGATCAGCTGATTTTCTACACGCCGCTGGGCTTCGACGATGAAGATGAGCCGCTGAATTCCCTCCCGGCCCTGTCACGCTGGAGCGCCGGCGATGATGAGCCGACCTGGCGGCGCATCACCACTGGGCGTCAGGTCTATGTCGCCCGTCCGCTGCGGGACAAGGGGCCGCAATCCGTCAACACGATGCACACCGTCTCGATGTGCAACCTGACCGCGCCCCAGCTGAACTGCAGTTCAACGGTCATCCTCGGATCGAACAGCCGCACCTTCTTCGTGTCCCAGAACGCTGTCTATGTCTGGACCGACACCGGCTATGCTTGGAACGAAGCGACCGACGATCAGGATTTCATCTCGGCCTTCCTCTATCGCCTGCCGTTCGACGGATCCGCCCCCCAGGCCGTTCGGGTCCAGGGCAATCCCATCGACCAGTTTTCGTTCAATCCGAACGTCGCGGCCGGGCGAATGGATGTGCTGGTGTCAGCGGATGCCGGTGGCGATGAGATGTGGGCCTCGGAGGTCTCCCAGGGTGACATGGCGCTGTTGCGCTTGCCGATGAGCCAGTTTGGCGACGGGTCGGGCCGCGCTTCGCCGGGCGATTATCAGCCACTGCCCGGCTCGACATACGACGGCATCATCAACACCAACCGCTTCGTCGCGGGCTGGGCCATGTATGCGATGAGCCGCTATGACGGAGGACGCCGCACCAGCGAACTGGTGGCGGTTCCGGTCGCGGGCGGCGAGCCGACCCTGTTCAACTTCGACGAGGGGGTTGAGCGGATCGAGCCGGTCGGCGCCGACGCCCTAATCGTTGGCGGCAATGATTCCGTGGATTTCACCACCCTGGTTCTGGGCGGGGCTCGGCCCATGGTCGGCTCGACCTTCACCGTTCCTCAGGCCAGCCAGAGCGAATCGCGCAGCCATGCCTTCTTCTTCCGGCCGGACACCGCTGACGGTTCTAGCGGTCTGATGGGTCTGCCGATCATGACCCAGGCCGAGCGGTCGGGCGGCGGATGGAGCACCGGCGCCGATATGCTGTTCCTGCGCCGGGATGCGCGCAATCTGTCGGATTTCGGACGGCTGCACGCCAGCCCGGACCAGACCGGCCGAATCGACCAGTGCGTCGCCTCCTGCACCGACTGGTACGGCAACGCCCGACCCATCTTCTTGCGCGGGCGGGTCTTCGCCCTGATGGGCTATGAGCTGGTTGAGGGCCGCGAAGCTGGCGGCGCGATCGAGGAAGTGCGCCGCGCCGATTTCATGCCAGGCGGTGAAGACAAGACCGACTGAGGTTGCAGCCGGGGTGACCCCGCCGTCACGGCGCGCTATGCACGCCGCGACGGATGCAACGCCCCGCCTGAGCGGGCGCCTTGGGAGATCGCGTATGGCCGATACGGCCCCCGCCACGCCGAAAACCACCGGACTACTCAGCCTGATCGGCAAGACGCCGATGGTGGAGGTCAAGAACCTGGATACCGGCCCATGCCGCCTGTTCCTCAAGTTGGAATCGAACAATCCGGGCGGCTCGATCAAGGACCGGATCGCGGTCACCATGCTGGACCAGGCCGAGGCGGAGGGCTGGCTGAAACCAGGCGGCGCCATCGTCGAGGCGACGGCGGGCAACACCGGCCTGGCTCTGACCCTAGTGGGCGTCCAGCGCGGCTATCGGGTGCTGCTGGTCATCCCCGACAAGATGTCGCGCGAGAAGATCCAGCATGTCCGCGCCATGGGGGCCGAGGTCCGTCTGACCCGTTCGGACGTCGGCAAGGGTCACCCCGAATACTACATGGATCTGGCCGAGAGCCTGGCCCAGAAGATCCCCGGCGCCTTCTACGTCAACCAGTTCGCCAATGCGGCCAATCCGCTTGCCCATGAGCTGACCACCGGGCCGGAGATATGGGAGCAGATGGACGGCGACGTCGACGCCTTCGTCGCCGGCATCGGCTCGGGCGGCACCATCACCGGCGTGGCGCGCTTTCTGAAGTCGGTCTCGCCAAAGACCGAGGCCATTCTGGCCGACCCGGTCGGCTCGGTTCTGGCCGGCTATGTCAACGACGGCGCTCCCAGCCCCAAGGGCAGCTATACGGTCGAGGGCATCGGCCAGGACTTCATCCCTGACACCGCCGATATCAGCGTCATCGACCGGGCCTATTCGATCCCTGACGTCGAGGCGATCGCGGCGGCGCGGGAGCTGTTGGCCAAGGAGGGGGTGCTGGCCGGCTCGTCGTCGGGCACGCTTCTGGCGGCGGCGTTGCGCTATTGCCGCGAGCAGACCGAGCCCAAGCGCGTGGTCAGCTTCGTGTGCGACACCGGGGCGAAATACCTGTCCAAGGTCTATAACGACGGCTGGCTAACCGATCAGGGCCTGACGCCCAAGACGCTCTACGGCGACCTGCGCGACGTTGTCAGCCGTCCGGTCAATGAGGTTGTCTCGGTGGGCCCTGAAGACACCCTGGCGGTAGCCTATGGCCGGATGCGCCAAGCCGATGTCTCTCAGTTGCCGGTGATGGACGGCGGGCGGCTGGTGGGCATTCTCGACGATTCCGACATCGTCCACGTCCTGGACACAGACGAGATCACGCGCACGGAACGCTTCGCCAAACCGGTCAAGTCGGCCATGGCCACCCAACTGGACACGGTCCAGGTCCACGAGACCTTGAATGACCTGATCCCGATCTTCGACCGCGACCATGTCGCGATCGTCATGGACGGCCAGGAATTCGTCGGGCTAATCACCCGCGTCGATCTGATCAATCACCTCAAGCTGAACGCATAGGACGGCGCCTGTGGGCCTTTTGAGTTGGTTGAAACCGCGCCCGCCTCGCAGCGTTGAACCGCGTAGTCCTGATCTCGTCTATGTCCTGCTACCGGGGCGGATAGAGCCGATGCAGAGAGGTGAACAGTACGAAGACGCCCTGGCGCTGGACCTCGAACGGCTGGGCCTTGGCGTAATCAGCGGCGGGGGGAGCCAGCTTGGTCCGGAGGATGAGCTCGGGCGATCACCCTGCGTGGCAGCGGGTATCGACATTGACACCTTCGATGTAAGCGGTACTCGGGATCTCCTGCGGGATCGACTGCCAGCGCTCGCTTGTCCAATAGGCACAGAGATTCACTACTCGGAAGGTGATCGCCGACTTCAGGATGAGTATGACGGTTCTGGTTGGCGGCTAGCTCAGGAGCGCACCAGCCCGCATCCTCTCGGCGGCATTTGAGGCGCGACATGGCCAAGGGATCCAACCGGCAGGGGTTTTCCACCCGCGCCATCCACGCCGGCCAGAAGCCGGACCCGACCACCGGGGCGGTGATGACGCCGATCTACGCCACCTCGACCTACGCCCAGGAGAGCCCGGGCGTGAACAAGGGCTATGAGTATGCGCGCGGCAAGAACCCGACGCGCGAGGCGTTCGAGGCCTGTATCGCGGACCTCGAGAACGGCACGCACGGCTTTGGGTTTGCCTCGGGCATGGCGGCGACCTCGACGGCGCTGGAGCTGCTGGATGCGGGTAGCCACATCCTGACGGGCGATGATCTGTACGGCGGCACCTATCGGCTGTTCGAGCGGGTGCGGCGCCGGTCGATGGGGCTGGACTTCGCCTATGTCGATCTGACGGACCTGAAAGCGGTCGAGGCGGCGATCACGGCCCAGACCCGGATGCTGTGGGTCGAGACCCCTACCAATCCGCTGATGAAGCTGGCGGATATTGCGGCCCTATCGGCGCTGGCCAAGACGCACGGCCTGCTGATGGTGGTCGACAACACCTTCGCGACGCCCTGGTGCCAGTCGCCGCTGGATCTGGGCGCGGACATCGTCATGCATTCGGCGACCAAATATCTAAATGGCCATTCGGATGTGATCGCCGGGGTGCTGGTGACCAAGGACGCCGATCTGGCGACCCAGCTGAAGTTTCTGCAGAACTCGGTCGGCGGGGTGATGGGACCGTTCGACGCCTTTCTGGTCAACCGGGGCTTGAAGACCCTGGGCGTGCGGATGAAGGCGCATTGCGAAAACGCCCTGACCATCGCCCGATGGCTGGAAGGCCGCGCCGGGGTCGCCAAGGTCTACTATCCGGGCCTTGAGAGCCATCCGCAGCACGACCTGGCCAAGCGTCAGATGCGCGGCTTCGGCGGCATGATCTCGATCATCGTCGACGGCGACCTGTCCCGTACGAAACAGATCATGGAGCGGCTTCAGGTCTTCACGCTTGCTGAGAGCCTGGGCGGGGTCGAGAGCCTGGCCAACCATCCCGCGATCATGACCCACGCCTCGGTTCCTAAGGAGGTGAGGGAGGCCGGCGGCGTGACCGACAATCTGATCCGCCTGTCAGTCGGGGTCGAGGATCTCGACGATCTGATCGCGGATCTGGAGCAGGCGTTGGCATAGGGGCTGCTCGGTCAGTTCCGTCAGTCGCCGTCAGGTTTGCGCGCCCGATTTGGCCACAATCTAAGGCCAGCCTGCACGAAGATGGACAGCGAAGGGAGGTCGGCTGTGAGACGAGCAATTCCGGTCGTCGGCCTGGTGACGGCGATCAGCCTGATCAGCCCGGCGATTGCGCAGGCGTGTCAGGTCAGTCTTCCCTTGTCAGCGGAGGAGCTGGCGGCACGGGCGATAGATGAGGGCGCGGCCTGGCGAGAGGCTCCACTGGTCTATCTGGCACGTGTGACCGGCACGGATCACTATGAGACCTGGCGGTTGGAGCCGGTCAGGGTGTTGAAGGGGGGGCGGGCGCCAGCGGTGCTGGATGCGCCGTCGCAGCCCTCGCCGGGCATGTGCCGCATCTACCACGGCCTGAACGTTGAGGACGGCGCATGGATCGGGGATGAGTTCGTGGTCTATCTGTGGGATGAGGCGCCGACGACCGATAGTCGAATGCTGATCGTCTCGACCCGGATGCTGGGCGACCCCGCCACGCGGCGGGCGCTGGAGGGCCGGTGATGCGGAGAATTCTGGCCGGCCTTGGAGCGGCGATTGTCGTCACAGCCGCGTCTTCGGCGCAGGCGTGTCTGCCCACCAACTATACCGCAGAAGAGCGAGCCGCTTTCGCGCTGAGCCAGCAGCGAGGGCTCTGGGCGCAGGCGGACCGGGTCTATGTGGCCGAGCTCACCAGCTTGGCCGTGTCGCGTGATCTTGCGGGTGAACCGGACCTGGCGCGTGAGGGCGCGGTTCTGTTGTCGCCGTCCGCCAGTGAGCAGGTTGAGGTCGGTCTCGCGCCCATTCTTGCGCTGAAGGGGGAGATGCCGGCAGGCGCGACCGACCTGGCGTTTGAGCGTGCCGTGTCGGGGCCTGGACCTTGTAATCCGCGCCTCTGGCGTTCGCACGAACAGAGCCCCTCCATCGGCCAGCGGTACGTCGTGTTCGAGGGCGGCGGGTTGGATCAGCTCTATACGGTGCTGGCGCCAGACCTGAGATTGCCCGAGGCGATGGAGGTCTGGGACGAGGCGGCTACGACTCGGAACAATTCGGACGAATGATCGTCTAGCTGATCGGCTCGCCGGTCATCAGGGCGCGGGCGTAGCGGACCGGCGGCGAGCCGTAGCTGAGCAACTGGTCGTGATAGGCCTTCAGGTCGAAGCTCTCGCCCTCGGGCGCCTGCATTTCACGGCGGAGCGCCCAGTGTTCGCGCCAGCCGACGAAATAGGTCGGCAACTGGGCCGAGGAGAGCTGGGCGCGGATCCATTTGCCGGCGGCTTCGGATTCCTGCTGGAAGGCGTCTTCGGTCATCATCCGCATGGCGTCGTCACGGCTCATGCCGTCGACATGGACGCCGATGTCGAGCAGGGCGTTGGCGATGACCCTGAGCAGGAATTTCAGATTGGCCAGCCGGTAGAGCGGATCGCCGTCCAGATGACCGGCCTCGACCATGACGTCCTGAGCATAGCAGGCCCAGCCCTCGACGAACGGACCGGAGGCGAGCACGGCGCGCACCATCGACGGATAGTGATTTGAGTGGGCGATCTGCAGATAGTGTCCCGGCATGGCCTCATGCACGGTGACGCCCTCCATGGCGCGGGTGTTGTATTCGCGCAGGAACGACTGGGCCTGTTCGTCGGACCAGCCGTCGGGAATGGGTGAGATCTTGTAGAAGGTCGGCTGCTCGCGATCGAGCGGGCCAGGGCTGTCGCAATAGGCCACGGCGACGCCGCGCTGGAACTCGGGCGTCAGAACGATACGAACCGGCTCGTCCGGAACCGTGACCAGCTCATGCTCGCGCACAAAGGCGGTGGCGGCCTCCAGCATGGCTTCGGCGGCTTCGACCAGGCCGTCTCGGCTGGGGCGGTCGGCATAGACCAACTCCATGGCTGCGGCGATCACGGTCTGGCGTTGTTCGGCGTTTGGGCGGCGCGGCGCCTCGGGCGCATCGTCGCGGCCGTCCAGAACCTGGCGCGCGATGCCATACATTTCGTCTCGCACACGGGCCATTTCGGCCTGGCCCTGTTCCTTGATCTCGGCGCGACTGAGCGGACTGTTCAAGGCGAAGGCCAGTTTGGCGTCGAACAGCTCCGCGCCGAGACGGAAATCACCCTGGGCGCCAGGAACCAGGACCTCGTCGATCCATTGCTGGTGCGCTTGAACGCCGAGTTTGGCGATGCGGCCGGCCTCGTTCAGACGGGTGCGCTCGGCTCCCGCCAAGGTGCGCCCTTCGGCCAGAATCATGTCGACCAGACTGCCCAGGCCCCGGTTCTGGCTGGAGACAGTCTGGGCGTGGATGGCCGGAACCCGGGCCGGGTCGAGTGCATCGCGAGTGCCGGCCAGCAGGGCGGGAAAGGCCTCCATGCGCGCGGTGGCCGCTCGCAGGCGTTCGGACAGGGGCGCGAAGTCACGGGCGATCAGGCTGAACAGAGCCGAGCCGGCGTATTCGTTGTGGACCAGCGGATCCCAGGCCCACGCCTGAAGCGTGTCATGGGTCCAGATGTCGCCACGCAGGCTGTTGTCGAGCAAGGCGGCGTCGACCTGGCGTTCGCGTGAGAGGGCGGCGCGGTCGATGGCCCCGAGTTGTTCCAGGGCCTGGCGAGCCAGGGCCGAGCGGGCGTGCCAGCTGGCAGGCCCGAGTTCGCCGAGCTGATCGTCGTGACGATGATCGCCGAGCGCTGTGGCGTAGGGCGGCGACAGGCGGATCGATTCATCCAGCCAGCCCTGGGCGATCTGATCCAGGGCCGCGTCGGCCGGGCTGGCCGCCTGGGCGTGGGCGGCGCGCGGCGCCAGGGCCGCCGCCGCGGAAAGGGTCAGGAACAGACGGCGGTTCAGAAAGGGGTTCATCGGCGGCCTCCGGTCGGGGCCGCGACCTTGGCGGTCGCGGCCCCGGACCGCAAGGCTAGAGGCTGACGGTCAGGACCGCGACGAGGGCTTCCTCGTAGGTGGTCGAGGGGTTTTCGACATCGGTGTCGTACCAGCGCACGTCCAGGCGGGACCAATCGTTGATCCGGAAGTCGGCGCCGATGTTCCAGGCGGTGTAGTCGCGGCTGTTGACCTGTTCGCGGCGGCCGACGGCGGCCGAGGCGCGGACCTGATCGGTCAGGCGGACGCGACCGCGCGCCTCAACCCAGGTCCAGCTGCGCGTACCGCCGGCGCTGTCGGGCGAATACTGGAAGCGAAGGCGCGCATCGACGCGCTCGGTGAGGTCGCGCGAGACATCGGCGGTGAACTCCCAGGCATCGTCATCTGTGCCGGGATTGGCGTCCAGGTACCATTTGTGGGCGGCGTTGAAGTCGAACTCGAAGCCGGCGGCCTCGGGGCGCCAGCCGGCGTTGATCTCGGCCTCGAACTGCGAGCCGGTGGAGTGGTCGATGCTCTCACCCTCGGCGGCGATGTAGAAGTCGCTGACCGACCATTCGATAGCGGCCAGACCGTACGGATCTCCTTCCGACTTGGACGTGCCCTTGGAGCGGTTGTCGGTGCCGGCGGCGAACTCGAACGACCAGTCCCCCGGCAGGTCCTGAGCCAGGGACGAGGCTGGGGCCGCGACGGCGGCGATCAGCAGGGGCAGGGCGAGGCGCTTCATCTATCGGCTCCAAAAGGGCGTGTGTCCGTCAGCGGGCAATTCTCTGACGGTTCGCGGCCGCTTTAGCCGTAACGCTGCGACATCTGCGTGACGGCGCCGTGAAACTCCTGCGAGAGGCGCGCCACCAGTTCGGCGACGGGCAGGACGTCGTGAATTGCGCCGGCGCCCTGACCGGCGGACCAGACCGTTTTCCAAGCCTTGGCCTCGTCGCCCATGTCCAGCTTGTGGTCCGGCAGGTGCTTGGGGTCGACGCCGTTGTCGATCAGGGACTGGGTCATGAAGTTGGCGGGGATGCCGGAGACCGCCGGGGTATAGGTGATGTCGGAGGCGCCGGCGTCGACGATCATGGCCTTGTAGGCCTCCGGGGCCAGGGCCTCGGCCGTGTTGATGAAGCGGGTGCCCATATAGGCGAAATCGGCGCCCATTGTGACGGCGGCGGCGATGTCGCGGCCGGTCGACAGGCAGCCGGACAGGATGATGGTTCCGCCGAAGAAGCTGCGCACCTCATTGACCAGGGCGAAGGGATTGATGACGCCGGCGTGGCCGCCGGCGCCGTTGGCGACCAGAATCAGACCGTCGACCCCGGCCTCGGCCGCCTTGCGGGCGTGGCGGATGTTGGCGATGTCGTGAAAGACCACGCCGCCGTAGCCGTGGACCGCATCGACCACGTCGCGCACGGCCCCCAGCGAAGTGATGATCAGGGGAACCTCATGCTCGACCGAAACCATCATGTCGGCCATCAGGCGCGGGTTGGTGGGATGCACGATGTGATTGACGCCGAAGGCGGCGGCGTCCGGCTTGAGGCGACTCTTGATGTCGACCAGCCAGTCCCGATAGCCCTCGGTGGAGCGCTGGTTCAGCGACGGGAAGGTTCCGATGACCCCGGCGTTGCAGGTTTCGACCACCAGGTCTGGCCCCGAAACCAGGAACATCGGCGCGGCGATGGCCGGGACCTTCAGACCGCGTTGAAGGGATTGAGGAATGGCCATGGCGCGCGCCCCTGATTTTTCGCTCTGGGACGCTTAGACGGCGGACGCGGGGGAAGGCAACGGCGACGTCAGGGCTGCGGCTGCTCGAACTCGAGGCGGACGGTGATTTCCTGGCCGGGCGAGCTTGAGGGAGCCAGTCCCGGCGGCAGAGGGGTCCTCTGAAGGAAGCCGATGGCCTGTTCGGCCAGGCCCTGGCCGGCCGGAGCCTCCGACAGCACCACGCAGTCCGTCGCCTGACCGACGTCGGTCAGGCGACAGCGCGCCGTCACCGCACCGGCCTGGGCGCCCGGAACAACGATGACCGGCTCGGTCACTTGCAAGACGAAAGGGATCCGAAGCCGGAAGGTCGCCGGTTGTTCGACGCTGGCGACATACTCCGGACTCAGTCGCCCGCGTTCGACGATCTGGATAGCGGCCTGTCCAAAGCCGTAGTCCGGTGGATCCTCGCTCAGGACGATGCAGCCGTTAGGGACCCCCTCGGCGCTGGCGTGGCATTGCAGGGTCGCCGTGCCAGACAGGCCTATATTCAGAGCGGCCTGGGGATAGTCCTGCGCCGAGATGGTCGGCAGTTCGGTCCACATGGGAGGTCCACCGGCGGCCGTCGCCTCCGGTTGCGGCTGGGCCAGAACCAGCGCGGCGATCAAAGTCATCACGGCCATCATCGTCCCCCTATGATCCGTCAGCGCCTCGCGCCTGCACGGCGCGTGCCGCCCCGCGTTGCCCCGCTTCGGCATCGGTGCTAGACGCGCCCGCTTGAACGCCGCCCGGCGGCCCCCAGATAAGCGGTCATGCTTCTTCATATCCTTCTCGTCGTCCAGATCCTGATCTCGATCGCTCTGATCGCGGTTGTCCTGATGCAGCGTTCCGAAGGCGGCGCCCTGGACATGGGTGGCGGTCCGACCGGCCTGATGACGGCGCGCGGCGCGGGCAATCTGTTGACCACCGCGACCTGGTGGCTGGGCGCGATGTTCGCCATCTGCGCTATCGCCCTGACCATCGTGGGCAATATGGAAGGGCGCACGGGCTCGTCGTTCGACGCCGAAGACATCGGAACGGTCGTCGGCGTGCCGACCGACCCGGCGGCTCAACCGGAGCAGCCGGCCCAGCCGGCTGCGCCGGCGGAAGATTCGCTGTCGCTGGACAGCCTGCCGGTCGGCGCCGCGACCGCCCCGGCTCAGGCTCCCGCCCAGTGACGCAAGGGGCGGTTCGCCGCCCCTCCACAGTCGAAGAGCCTCCAACATCCGGGCGCCCCAGCGGGGCGCCCGTTCTCTTTTCAACAGCTGCATCGTTTCGTGCCGCAGTCCCAGGCCCGAATCATCGGTAGGATGGTCCCCCGTGACTAGATATGTGTTCATCACGGGCGGCGTGGTTTCCTCGCTGGGCAAGGGCCTCGCCTCGGCGGCGCTGGGCGCGCTGTTGCAGGCGCGTGGCTATACGGTCCGGTTGAGGAAGCTGGACCCCTATCTCAACATGGATCCGGGCACGATGAGCCCGTACCAGCACGGCGAAGTCTTCGTCACCGACGACGGAGCCGAGACCGATCTGGACCTGGGCCACTATGAGCGGTTCACCGGTGTGTCGGCCACGCGCGGCGACAACATCACGACCGGCCGGATCTATTCGACCATCCTGGAGAAGGAGCGGCGCGGCGACTATCTGGGCGCGACCGTCCAGGTCATTCCGCACGTCACCGGCGAGATCAAGGATTTCGTCCTGGCTCCGGCCATCGACCCTGAGACCGGCCAGGAGGCCGACTTCGTGCTGGTCGAGATCGGCGGCACGGTCGGGGACATCGAGGGCCTGCCGTTCTTTGAGGCCATCCGCCAGTTGGGCCAGGAGCTGCCGCGCGGCCAGACCTGTTTCGTGCATCTGACGCTGTTGCCGTTCATCCATACGGCCGGCGAGATGAAGACCAAGCCGACCCAGCATTCGGTCAAGGAACTGCGCTCGATCGGCATCCAGCCGGACGTGCTGCTGTGCCGGTGTGAGCAGCCAATCCCCGAGGGTGAAAAGCGCAAGATTGCTCTTTTTTGCAACGTGCGACCCAGCGCCGTCATCCAGGCGATGGATTCGGCCGACATCTATGCGGTGCCGATCGACTATCACGCGCAAGGGCTCGACACCGAGGTGCTGGACGTCTTCGGGGTCAAGGATGCGCCCGAGCCGGACCTGACGCGCTGGGATGAGGTGGTCGAGCGTCGGCTCAATCCGGACGGCCAGGTCACCGTGGCGGTGGTCGGCAAATACACCGTCCTGAAGGACGCCTATAAATCGCTGATCGAGGCGCTGAACCACGGTGGGGTGGCCAATCGGGTCAAGGTCAACATCGACTGGGTCGAGTCCGAGACGTTTGAGAAAGACCCCGCCGAATGTGCGGCGCGGTTGGAGGCGGCGCACGCCATCCTGGTGCCGGGCGGTTTCGGCGAGCGCGGGGCCGAGGGCAAGATCGCTGCGGTCCGCTTCGCGCGCGAACGCAACGTTCCCTATTTCGGCATCTGTTTCGGGATGCAGATGGCGGTGATCGAATCGGCCCGCAGCCTGGGCGGCCTGACCGAGGCCACCTCGACCGAGTTCGGCGCAGCCGAGGAGCCGGTCGTGGGCCTGATGACCGAATGGGTTCAGGGCAATGAGCGGGTCCAGCGCAAGGCCGACGGCGACCTGGGCGGGACTATGCGGCTGGGCGCCTATGACGCGACCCTGAAGGCCGGGTCACGCATCGCCGACATCTATGGCTCGACCACGATCAGTGAGCGGCACCGGCACCGCTATGAGGTCAACATCAACTACCGCGACCGGATCGAGGCGACGGGGATGGTCTTCGCCGGCCTGTCGCCGGACGGGGTGCTGCCCGAGACGGTCGAGCGGCCCGACCATCCGTGGTTCGTGGGCGTGCAGTATCATCCCGAGCTGAAGAGCCGCCCGTTCGCGCCGCACCCGCTGTTCGCCAGCTTCATCGCCGCGGCGGTCGAGCAGAGCCGGCTGGTGTGACGCGGCTGATCACGCCGCGGCTGGTGCTGCGGCCGGCGCGGGCCGAGGACCTGGACGCGCTGCACGCCATCCTCAGTGATCCGGCGGCGACCGCCTTCTGGTCGACGCCGCCGCACGAGAGCCTGGACCAGACGCGCGCCTGGATGGCCGATATGCTCGAGCCAGGACCGGACCGGGCCGACTTCGTCGTGGAGTTCGAGGGGCGGGTCATCGGCAAGGCCGGCTTCTGGCGGTTGCCGGAGATCGGCTACATCCTGGCCCCGGCGGTCTGGGGGCAGGGGCTGGCGACCGAGGTGCTGGGGGCGGTGATCCAGTTTGTGCTGGGCCGAGCGCCCGACCTTGAGCTGACCGCCGATGTTGATCCCAGGAATGCGGCGTCGCTCCGGCTGCTGGAGCGGCTGGGGTTTCGCCAGACCGGCTCGGCCGAACGGACGTTTGAAATCGGCGGGGTTTGGGTCGACAGCCTGTATTTTTCGCTGACGGCTGCCGACTGGACCGGCCGCCGCCTGATCCGGACGGCGGGGCCGGTGGATGCGGCGGCCCTGCTGCCGCTGATCGAGGGCGCTTACCGGGGCGAGGGGTCGCGGCGCGGCTGGACCACCGAGGCCGATCTGCTGAGCGGGCAGCGGACGGACCTGACCGGGCTGGCCGAGATTCTGGGCGATCCAGGCCAGTCGATCCTGATGGCCTTTGACGGCGTGGACCTGTTGGGCAGCGTCTTGATCGCCGATCGAGGCGGGACGGGCTATCTGGGGATGTTGGCGGTCGACCCGGCGCGTCAGGCCGGCGGCGTCGGCAAGGCCCTGGTTCAGATGGCTGAGCGCGAGTTGGCGGGGCGATTCGGGGCCGACCGGGTCGAGATGCAGGTGTTTTGGCAGCGGGCCGAGCTGATCGGCTGGTACGAGCGGATGGGTTATCGCCGCACGGGCGAGACCCGGCCCTTTCCAATGGACAATCCGCGCATGGGTCTGCCGCTGCGCGACGACCTCTGGTTCGAGGTGCTGGCCAAGAGATTGGACGGATCGCCCCCTTGAAACCGGCGGGCGGTTCAGGCATAAGCCCGCGCTCCGAAGGCGGCCCGAAAGGCCGCCCGTTCCATTTTTCGCGCCTGACATTGCGGCGCCCGAACCCAACGAGAGACGGACATGGCCGTTCCGAAGCGCAAAACCTCGCCCTCGCGCCGCAACATGCGCCGCGCCCACGACGCCCTGGGCGCCAACGCCTATGTCGAGGACAAGGACACCGGCGAGCTGCGCCGTCCGCACCACATCGACCTGAAGTCCGGCATGTACAAGGGCCGTCAGGTGATCGAGCAGAAGGAAGACTAGTCGCGGACAGACGCTGAGCGTCTGGCTGAATGACACGTCTTGCAAAGATCTGAGCGCCGCGCGGACTTCCGCGCGGCGTTCTGCGTTTAGGCTTGAAACTTTTGGGAGACCTCCATGCGCCTGATCCCCCCTCTCGCCGCCGCCGTCTCGGCCCTGACCCTCGCTGCGTGCGAACCGGCGGACACCCAGACCCCGCCCGCCCAGACCGAGCCGGCCGAGAACACGACTGCGCCGGCGGCCGATCCGGACGCGTTGACGCCCGAAGGCTGGCGCACGCTGCGTGTCGGCATGACGCGGGCCGAGGTCGAGGCGGCGATGGGGCCGAACGCCAGTCCCTATGCGCCCGGCGAAGAGGCGGAGATCTGTGATCAGATCCTCCCGGCCCAGGCGCCGGAGGGCATGGTGGTGATGCTTGGCGACGGCGTGCTGTCACGCATCTCGGTGTCCGAGCCGTCGACCCTGGTGACAGCGGACGGCTTCGGGGTCGGTTCGTCGGCGGCCGAGATCAAGGCCTTCTACGGCGACCGGGCGGTCGTCTCGCGCCACGCCTACAACGAGCCGCCGGCCGAAGACATTTTCGTGTGGGATGGCGCGCGCCCGACCTCGAACGAATACATCCACGACACCACCCGGCGCGGCATCCGCTATGAGATCGGCGCGGACGGCAATGTGCTGCTGGTCCATGTCGGCGGGACGGATATCCAGCTGGTCGAGGGCTGTTCCTAGAGCTCCGTTTTGCACTCGGACGTTGGAGTGCAAAAGGTGCAAAAGGTGCAAAATCACGCGTTGCCGCTGCGGGCGTGTTCGCGGCGCGCGGCGGCGCCGAGCGATCGACCAACACGGGTCCAGCCCAGGGCCTCGTGCAGTTGCCCCTGGCGGACGGCATGGGCGGCGCGGCGCATTGCGGTGTCGGCCATGACGCCGAAATTGGGGCGGCCATCGCGGGCCAGTTCATCGAGCGTGGGCGGCGTAGCGATCTCGGGATCCGGGCCGTCCTCGCGCCGCCAGCCTTCCTGGCGGGCGCGGGTGCGAACGGTCGAGAGTGCGACGCCGAACAGTTGAGCCAGACCGACGGCGCTCTCGCCGGCCAGGTACCGCTCCTGGAGCGCCTCCCAGGCGACGGGGCTGAGGCGCTGTTGTACGCGGTGCGGGGCGATGCCCTCTGGAATGTCGTTCAGGTTCATGGCGGCTCTCCGGTTTTTGCTCAGGATAAGGGCGTGCCGCAGGGCGGGGACAGGTCGGCCTTCCTTGCCGCGCGGTCCCTTGCTGGGTAAGACCCCGCAAACCTTTGCAAGCGAGCATTCCCATGACCGACATCGCCGACATCACCGCCCGCCAGATCATCGACAGCCGGGGCAATCCGACCATCGAGGTCGATGTGGTGCTGGAGGACGGGGCGTTCGGCCGGGCGGCGGTGCCGTCGGGGGCCTCGACCGGCGCTCACGAGGCGGTCGAGAAGCGGGACGGCGACAAGAAGCGCTGGGGCGGCAAGGGCGTGGAAAAGGCGGTCGATGCGGTCAACACCGAGATCTTTGACGCCCTGTGCGGCATGGACGCCGAAGATCAGCGCCGCATCGACGAGGCCCTGATCGGGCTGGACGGCACCGACAACAAGGGCCGCCTGGGGGCCAACGCCATCCTGGGGGTGTCGCTGGCGTGCGCGCGGGCCAGCGCGATTTCGACGGGCCTGCCGCTGTATCGCTATGTCGGGGGCGTTTCGGCCCGCGTGCTGCCGGTGCCGATGATGAACATCATCAACGGCGGCGCCCATGCCGACAATCCGATCGACATCCAGGAATTCATGATCATGCCGACCGGCGCCGACACCTTCAGCGAGGGTCTGCGCATGGGAGCCGAGATCTTCCACGGCCTGAAAAAGCAGCTGCAGGACGCGGGCCACAACACCAATGTCGGCGACGAGGGCGGCTTTGCGCCGAACCTGGCCTCGGCCGAGGCGGCGCTGGATTTCATCGTCAAGGCCGGCAAGGCGGCCGGCTATGAGGCGGGCAAGGACTTCCAGCTGGCGCTGGATGTGGCCTCGACCGAGTTCTTCAAGGACGGCGTCTATGATCTTGAAGGCGAAGGCAAGAAACTGGGTCGAGGCGGCATGGTCGACTACCTGGCCGGGCTGGTCGACCGCTTCCCGATCGTGTCGATCGAGGACGGCTGCGCCGAGGATGACTTCGAGGGCTGGCGGCTGCTGACCGAGCGGCTGGGCGACAATATCCAGCTGGTCGGCGACGATCTGTTCGTGACCAATCCGGCGCGCTTGTTGGCCGGGATCGGCGAGGGCCTGGCCAACTCCATCCTGGTCAAGGTCAACCAGATCGGCACCCTGTCCGAGACCCTGGACGCGGTCGATCTGGCCCACCGCTCGGGCTATACGGCGGTGATGAGCCACCGCTCGGGCGAGACCGAGGATTCGACCATCGCCGACCTGGCGGTGGCGACCAATTGCGGACAGATCAAGACCGGCTCGCTGGCGCGCTCGGACCGGCTGGCCAAGTACAACCAGCTGCTGCGGATCGAGGAGATGCTGGGCGATCTGGCGGTCTACGCGGGTGAAAGCGTGCTCAGGGAGTAGGGCCGTCTAGCGCCCCGCCGATGGCGGCATCGTCGTCGGCAGGGGTTCCACCCTCTCACCCCTGCGGTTTCGCAGACGGAACCGGCTCTGGTACTGGCGGCGCTGCCTGGCGATCTCGTAGAGGACGATGCCGGAGCTCGTGCCCAGATTCAGGCTCTCAACCATGCCGAACATCGGCACACTGACGCACAGTTCCGCCCGTGCGACCGCGCGGTCGCTGATGCCGCGCCCCTCATTGCCGAACCAGACAGCGAGTTTCGTGTAGGCGGTATAGTCACCCTCATCGAGATAGATGCTGGCCTTGCCCTTGACGTGGGGCGAGGTGACGATGGACCGGAAGTTCTTGCTTTCCAGATAGTCGAAGCAGTCATCCGTGCTGTCGAAGCGGCGGACGAAGGTCCACTTCACGGCCGATACCGAAGCCTTGGAGAGGTTTCGCTGTTCCCGAAGGTCCTGCCAGTCGTCCGGCATGGACCGTTTGGGATCGACGACATACATCTTTTCGACCCCCAGGGCGTTCACATTGCGGATGATGGAGGCGATGTTCACCACGTCGCTCGGATCTTCGATGACCGCGATCAGGTTCCTGCAGCGGAAAGGTTTGATGGCGTTCGCGCGCTCGCGAACGGTGGCCTTCGGTTTGATTTCGTCGTCCATCACGTCGGTTCCAGATTTCCTCGCGACCTTGCCTTGGGTTGATGGCAGAACACAACCTGCGCTGCGCATGGGACGATCCGGCGGTGACGGGCAAGGGTCGGTAGGGCGTGGCGAAATTAGCTGAAAATTAAGCCTGTTCGGCCATGGGTGAAGAATCGACTCCAGCGAGCGGGCCCATGGCTGTGGCGTTCAATTTCAAGCCTTATGTTCGCCTGGCGGTGCTGGTGGGGCTGATCGGCTATTTCTCGGCCCAGGCGCTGACGGGGGAGCGCGGGCTGCTGAACGGGACCGAGCGGCATCAAGCGTTGGCGGACCGACGAGCCGAACTGGCCGAGCTCAGGACCACGCGCGGCGAGCTTCAGGCCCGCGTCAACGGGCTGTCGCCCGAGCATCTCTCGGTTGATCTGCTGGAAGAGCGCGCGCGGGTGGTGTTGGGCTTTGCCCGGCCCGACGATTATGTGATCCGAAATACCCACTCCTAGCCTTTGCCTTTGGGAACCGAAGGCTGCTAAAGCCCGCTTTCCGTAGGGTTATGACGTCTGGGAGGACGCCGGATGGCGAAGGCCGCCGCCAAGGCAAAAAAGACAAACGGGCCCGAGGCGTCCAAGGACGAGCTTCTGGGCTATTACCGCGAGATGCTGCTGATCCGCCGCTTTGAAGAGCGCGCCGGTCAGCTGTACGGCATGGGTCTGATCGGGGGCTTCTGCCACCTGTATATCGGCCAGGAGGCCGTGGCCGTGGGCGTTCAGGAGAGCGTCAAACAGGGCCACGACAAGATCATCACCGGCTACCGCGACCACGGCCATATGCTGGCGGCGGGGATGGACCCCAAGGCGGTAATGGCCGAACTGACCGGCCGCATCGGCGGCTCGTCCAAAGGCAAGGGCGGCTCGATGCATATGTTCGACGTGCCGACCGGCTTTTTCGGCGGGCACGGCATCGTCGGGGCCCAGGTGGCGCTGGGCACCGGCCTGGCGTTTGCGGGCAAGTACCGCGGCGACGATTCGGTCGCCTTCATCTATTTCGGCGACGGCGCGGCCAATCAGGGCCAGGTCTATGAGAGCTTCAACATGGCCCAGCTGTGGAAGCTGCCGGCCATCTACATCATCGAGAACAACCAGTACGCCATGGGCACCTCGATCGAGCGTTCGTCGTCGACGACCGAGCTTTTCCAGCGCGGCGCCAGCTTCGGCATTCCGGGCGAGCAGGTCGACGGCATGGACGTGCTGGCCGTGCGCGAGGCGACGGCCAAGGCGGTCAAGCGCGCCCGCGAAGGCGGCGGGCCGTTCATCCTGGAGGTGAAGACCTATCGCTACCGTGGCCACTCCATGAGCGATCCGGCCAAATACCGGACCAAGGAAGAGGTCGATGAGGTCAAGAAGACCCGCGACCCGATCGACCATGTGAAGCTGTTGCTGGAGCAGGCCGGCGCGACCGAGGCGGACCTCAAGCCGATCGAGGACGATGTGAAGGCCATCGTCGCCGAGGCCGTCCAGTTCGCCCAGGAAAGCCCGGAGCCGGATCCGTCCGAGCTGTATACCGACGTGTACCAGGAGGCTTGACGGTGGAGGCAGATTCCAACAATCGGCCTAACTGGCTTTATTTCACAGGCGTTTTCCTGGCCGTGCAATTGGTCGCCTTCGCGATCTCGCTTGTCGTTGTCTTGGCGTTCGACCTTGACCCGCCTGCGGTCATAGGGCTGTTGGTTTTCTACCTCGCTGCCCACTATGCCGGTAAGAACTACGCGACATCGACCGGCTTTGGATGGACGCGCGATGAACGCCATCGTCTGGCCATAGGCTACTCGGCGATCGCGCTCGTGCTTGCAACTATCCTAAGCATTCCGTTCGCGGTCCTTCCCGCGCTTGGCGGCGGTCAGTTGCCGCTGGCTGACCCGATCTTCCTCGTAATCTTGGCGGTCATGCTGCCCCTCGGCGCTTTGCTGCAGTACGCTATCGCCCGCTTCGTCTTCGGAGAAATCATGAAACGCGCCTCGAAGGCAGGAGCATCTCAATGACCGACATCCTGATGCCGGCGCTCTCTCCGACGATGGAGGAGGGCAATCTGACCAAGTGGCACGTGAAGGCGGGCGATGTGGTCAAGGCGGGCGATGTGATCGCCGAGATCGAGACCGACAAGGCGACCATGGAGGTCGAGGCGGTCGACGAGGGCGAGGTGGCCGAGATCCTGGTTCCCGAGGGGACCGAGGGCGTCAAGGTGAACGCCGTGATCGCGCGAATGGCGGGCGGCGACGCTCCGGCGAAATCCGCACCGGTGGCGGCTGCGGCTCCGGCGGCGCCCAGCGACGCGGGCGGCGAGCCGGAGAAGACCGACGACACGGCCATGGGGCCGAAGGTCGAGCTGGTTGATCCCGAGATCCCGGCGGGCGCCAAACTGGTCAAGACGACCGTGCGCGACGCCTTGCGCGACGCGATGGCCGAGGAGATGCGCCGCGACGACGCGGTGTTCCTGATGGGCGAGGAGGTCGCGCAGTACCAGGGGGCCTACAAGGTCAGCCGCGAGCTCTTGCAAGAGTTCGGCGACCGGCGGGTGATCGACACGCCGATCACCGAATACGGCTTCGCCGGCGTCGGCGTCGGCGCCTCGATGGCGGGCTTAAAGCCGATCGTGGAGTTCATGACCTTCAACTTCGCCATGCAGGCGATCGACCACATCATCAATTCGGCGGCCAAGACGCTGTATATGTCGGGCGGCCAGATCCGTTGCCCGATCGTGTTCCGCGGCCCGAACGGGGCGGCGGCGCGGGTGGCGGCCCAGCACAGCCAGGATTATTCGGCCTGGTACGCCAATGTGCCGGGCCTGAAGGTGGTCGCCCCCTATGATGCCGCCGACGCCAAGGGCCTCTTGAAGGCGGCGATCCGCGACCCGAACCCGGTGGTCTTCCTCGAACACGAGATGATGTACGGCATCGAGTTCGATGTGCCGGAGGTCGAGGACTGGGTCGTGCCGATCGGCAAGGCCAAGGTCCGGCGCGAGGGCTCGGACGTGACCATCACCTCGCACAGCCGCATGGTCGGCTTTGCCCTGAAGGCGGCCGAGGAACTGGCCAAACAGGGAATCGAGGCGGAAGTCATCGACCTCAGAACCCTGCGCCCGCTGGACCACGACACCATCATCGAGAGCGTCAAGAAGACCAATCGCATCGTCTCGGTCGAGGAGGGCTGGGGGCCGATGGGCGTGGGCGCGGAAATCTGCGCCCGCGTGATCGAGCACGCCTTCGACTATCTGGATGCGCCGCCGCTCAGGGTGCATCAGGAAGACGTGCCCATGCCCTATGCCGCCAATCTGGAAGCCCTGTCGCTTCCGACCGTCGAGAAGATCGTCAAGACCGTGAAGGAAGTGATCGGATGAGTGACCTGGATACCCGCGCCCTGCCGATCCCGCCGGTCATCGCCTCGGCGCCGGTCAATGACGCCACCCATGAGATCGCCCGCGTTTGGTGGGACGGGCAGCGTCCTCGCATGATGATCCGCGCGTCCTTCAACGACTATCGCACAGCCGGTGTTTTGCTGGCCGAGATGGCGCATCATTTCGCCAATGCCTATGCCAATCAGATGGGGCTGGATCGTGACGAGGTCCTGGAGGCCGTAAAGAAGCAGTGGGATGAGACCCACCAGGATCAGGAGATGAAGGTCGCGCTGAGCACCGAGGCGGTTCCAGCCGAAGCCAAAGAATGACCGACATCCTGATGCCGGCGCTTTCTCCGACGATGGAGGAGGGCAATCTGACCAAGTGGCACGTGAAGGCGGGCGACGTGGTCAAGGCGGGCGACGTGATCGCCGAAATCGAGACCGACAAGGCGACCATGGAGGTCGAGGCGGTCGACGAGGGCGAGGTGGCCGAGATCCTGGTTCCCGAGGGGACCGAGGGGGTCAAGGTCAACGCCGTGATCGCGCGGTTGAAGGGGGAGGGCGGCCTGGCTGCGCCGGCGCCTGCGCCGACGAGCGCGCCGGCCAAGGCCGAGGCGCCCAAGGCGGCGCCGGCTGCGGCTGCGGCTGCGGCTGTGGTGCCGAAGGCGGCGGCGAGCGGCGAGCGCGTGTTCGCTTCGCCGCTGGCGCGGCGGCTGGCGGCCCAGGCCGGACTGGATCTGAAGAGCATCACCGGCACCGGGCCCAAGGGCCGGATCGTCAAGGCCGATGTCGAGGCCGCCGGCAAGGGCGGCGGGGCCAAGGCGCCGGCGACGGCGGCCAAGGGCGAGCCGCGCCAGGTGCTGTCGCTGGAGCAGCAGGGCATCAAGCCAGGCAGCTATGATCTGATCCCGCTGGACGGGATGAGGAAGGCCATCGCGCGGCGCCTGACCGACAGTTTCCGTGATGTGCCGCACTTCCCGCTGACCATCGATTGCGAGATAGACGGCCTGTTGGCGGCGCGGGCCAAGGTCAATGCGATGCTGGAGCCGCAAGGGATCAAGGTTTCGGTCAATGACTTCGTGATGAAGGCCTCGGCCATGGCCCTGAAGGCGGTGCCGGAGGCCAACGCCAGCTACACCCCCGAAGGCATCGCCATGCACCACCACGCCGATGTGGCGATGGCGGTGGCGATCGACGGCGGCCTGATCACCCCGATCATCTTCGCGGCCGAGACCAAGTCCCTGAGCCAGATCTCGATCGAGGCCAAGGATCTGGCCAAGCGGGCGCGGGACCGAAAGCTGAAGCCGGATGAGTTCCAGGGCGGGACGTTCAGCGTCTCGAACCTGGGGATGTTCGGTATCAAGACCTTCGCCTCGATCATCAATGAGCCGCAGGGCGCGATCATGTCGGTGGGCGCGGGCGAACAGCGCCCGGTCGTCCGAGGCGGTCAGTTGGCCATGGCCACGGTGATGAGCGTGACCCTGACCTGCGACCACCGCGTGGTCGACGGGGCGATTGGGGCGAAGTTCCTACAGGTCTTCAAACAGATGATCGAAGATCCTGTGACGATGCTGGCGTAAGGACGGCACGCGTGCCGCCCAAGGTGGTCATCGCCGAAAAGCTGGCCCTGATCGGTCGGGCCTGGGACCCCAAGATCGTGGGGCGGGTCAATGACGTCGAGGTCAAGCTGGTCAAGCTGGACGGCGATTTCGTCTGGCATAGCCACCCTGTCGAGGACGAGCTGTTTCTGGTCACCTCGGGCCGTTTGCGGATGAAGTTCCGCGATGGCGATCAGGTGCTGGAACCGGGCGAGTTCATCATCGTGCCGCACGGCGTCGAGCACTGTCCGGTGGCGGAAATGGACGGCACCTCCGTGCTGCTGGTCGAGCCGGCGGGCGTAATCAACACTGGCGAGGTCGACGACCCTCGCCGCCGAAACCTACTTGAGGAAATCTGATGGCTGAATTCGACCTCATCGTGATCGGTTCCGGGCCGGGCGGATACGTCGCAGCCATCCGGGCCAGCCAACTTGGCCAGAAGGTCGCCATCGTCGAGCGCGAGAACCTGGGCGGCATCTGCCTGAACTGGGGCTGTATCCCGACCAAGGCGTTGCTGAAGTCCGGCGAGAAATACGAGAGCCTCAGTCACCTGAAGGACTATGGCCTGTCGGCCGACAAGGTCGGGTTCGATTTCGACGCCATCATCGCCCGCTCGCGCGGTGTGGCTAAACAGCTGAACGCCGGCGTCGGCTTCCTGATGAAGAAGAACAAGATCGAGGTGATCGAGGGGACGGCCAAGCTGGAGAAGGGCGCCGGCGCCCCCAAGGTCGTGATCGCGCTGAAGGACGGCAAGAGCCGCACGGTCGAGGCCAGGGCGGTGATGCTGGCGGTCGGGGCGCGGGCGCGGGCCCTGCCTCAGATCGGGCTGGAGGCGGATGGAGACCGCATCTGGGCCTACCGCGAGGCCATGGTTCCCAAGAGTCTGCCCAAGTCGATCATCGTTATCGGCTCGGGCGCCATCGGCATCGAGTTCGGCAGCTTCTATCGGGCGCTGGGGTCTGAGGTCACGGTCGTCGAGGCGGTGGACCGGATCATGCCGGTCGAGGACGAGGAGGTCTCCAAGGCCGCCCAGAAGTCGTTCGAAAAGCGTGGCATGAAATTCCGCACCGGGGCCAAGGTGACCAAGGTGACCAAGGACAAGACCGGGGTGAAGGTGGCCATCGAGGCCGGCGGCAAGGCCGAGACCCTGGAGGCCGAGGTCTGTATTTCGGCGGTCGGCATCACCGCCAACACCGACGGCATCGGGCTGGAGGCGCTGGGCGTCGAACTGGACCGCGGCCACATCAAGACCGACAGCCATTGTCTGACCAATGTGAAGGGCCTCTACGCGATTGGAGATTGCGCCGGTGCGCCCTGGCTGGCCCACAAGGCGAGCCACGAAGGCATCCACGCGGCTGAGCACATCGCCGGATTCAAGAGCCCCAATGTGCATTCGCCGATCGCCGGCTGCACCTACGCCCAGCCTCAGGTGGCGTCAGTGGGGATCACTGAACAGGGCGCGCGTGAGACCAAGCGCGAGGTCAAGATCGGCCGCTTCCCCTTCAAGGTGAACGGCAAGGCCATTGCGTCGGGCGACACCGACGGCTTCGTCAAGGTGATCTTCGACGCCAAGACCGGGGCCCTGATCGGCGCCCATATGATCGGGGCCGAGGTCACCGAGATGATCCAGGGCTATGTCACCGCCATGACCATGGAGGCGACCGAGGAGGACATCCACGGCATCGTCTATCCGCACCCGACCATGTCGGAGGCCATGCACGAGGCGGCGCTGGATGCCTATGGGCGCGTGATCCATATCTGAGGCGCGACGCCGCTCAGGGCAGACGTTCGACGTGATCGTCAGACTGGCCGGCGAGGATGCGACGGGCGCGGATCCACATCTCGATGCGCTGGACCACGATCATGGCGGCGACGAACAGCAGGAAGGCGTCGGCCACGGCCAGGACACTCAGGCCCCAGTCGGTCGCGTGCGGTTCCAGCCAGGCGGCCAGCATCCTGCGGCCCAGCATCAGGGCCAGGATCAACACCAGTCCGATGGGCGACGCCTGGGCTTTCAGGCTGCCGTCAGCGTGCCGTTCGATGGTGGTCATCTTGCCGCGCCACCAGCCGGCGGCGGCCCCCAGGGCGAGACCGAGGGCCAGAATAAGATAGTCCAGCGGGCCGAACGGACGATGGCTGACGCCGGGGGCCTGACTTGAGCCCCAGATGCCGAAGCCGATCATGACCACGATCAAGGCCGGCATCACCCACATCCAGCGCGGCCTGAGCGTGCGCGGCCGGCGATTGCGCAGCAGTATGATCGGGGCGGCCACGGCGATGCCGATCAGGGGGGCGTACTGTTCAGGGGTCATCGGGGACTCAAGGGACGGCTGGATCTTGATCTATGCTCCCGGTTGCAACCGGTTTCCAGCCCTGGCTTGTCCCGCCTGCACAGCCCCCGACGCCTCACATAAACGCCGGCTTGTCGCCGTCGGTGCCTGGCTTGTTCAGGCCGACATTGGCGCCGATCCGGCTGGACGGGTCGGCGATCAGCTTGAGGATGAAATCGGCGACGCTCTTGCGTGAGACCTCGGTGCCCTTGAAGGGCTGGTCGCGGGCCGTGGTTTCATAGGCGACCTCGTCAGCGTCGGTCAGCCAGGCGGGGCGCAGGATCGTATAGTCCAGACCCGAGGCCTCAATGGCGTCGGCGGCGCGGCGGAAGGGCTTGAGCTCCTGGCCGATGATGTCTGCGTTCCATTGGCCGAACTTGCCGGGCACCTCGTCATAGATGCCCAGGGCGGTGACGAAGATCAGTCGGCGCACGCCTGCCGCCTGCATGGCGGCGATGACGCTGTCGGCCTGGGCGTCGATGTCGTCGCCGGTGAGGTTGGCGTAGACGATATCCTGGTCCGCCACGGCGGCGCCCAGGGCGGCCCGGTCCAGAACGTCGCCCTGGACGATGCGCGCGCCGGCCTGGGCGTCGATCCGCCCGGCGTGGCGCGCGAACAGGGTCATGGCGACGTCGCGGTGGCCCGCGAGGCTCTGGATGACATGGCGGGCAATCTGGCCGCCGGCTCCGAGGATGAGAAGCTTGGTCATGGGGGTGCTCCTGGCAGGCGATTGGGCGCGGACCCCGGAAGGAACCGCGCCCGGATCGGCCCTATTCAGCGGTTTCCAGAACGCGGGCTTCGGCGGTGGCCGAGACCTCGCCCAGGTGCGTCTTGAAGAAGGGGATCAGACGCCCCAGGGCCACGCCCGTGGCGGCCGGCAGGTCATAGAGCTCGTAGTGCGAATGGCCCTCGACCACGACCACTTCCTTGGCCTTGGAGGCGGCCCGGCCGTAGAGCTCCATGCCGTCGCGGTAAGCGCCGAAGCCGCCTGGCTTGTCGCCGAAGACCAGCATGATCGGCTGGGTCAGCAGAGTTTCGGCGAAGGCGAAGGCGTCCCAGGCGATGGCCGGAGCGCTGTGCGAGAACAGCAGACGGCTGCCCGCCGCGGCATTCACATTGCGGTTGCGATAATAGTCGGTGGCTTCCAGCACATCGATGTCGGTGACGCCTGCGGCCTTGGCCGCCTCGACGCTCTCAGGGACGTAGACGCTGATCTGGTTGTCAGCGCCGTCGGCCTGGGCCGTGCGCTGGGCGGCCATGGCCTCCAGGGCGCCGACCGGATCGAAGTTGCTGAAGCCTTCGCGATACAGGCGGCCGAAGTTGACGCCGGTGATGGTGACCAGCGCCTTGATGCGCTTGTCGATGATGGTGGCCTTCACCGAATATCCGCCGCCGCCGCAGATGCCGAGCATCCCGATGCGCTCGGGATCGACGTAGGGCAGGGTCTGCAGATAGTCGACGACGTCGCGGAAGTCCTTGACGCGCTGTTCGGGGTCTTCGACCCAGCGCGGCTCGCCGCCGCTGTGGCCCTGGAAGCTGGCGTCCGGGACGATGACAACGAAGCCGGCCTCGGCCAGGGCCGCGCCATAGACGTCGCCCGAGGTCTGTTCCTTGCAGCTGCCGATCGGGTGGTTCGAAACGACGGCCGGATAGCGCCTGGACGCATCGAAGTTGGGCGGGAACAGCAGGTTGGCCGAAATGTCCCAGGCCATGCCGGGATTGCGAATGGTGATGGTTTGCATGGTGTCTTCCTTCTTGAAACGGAGGCGGCGAAGCCGGAACCCGTCGTCGACAGCCGGCAAATTAGGGAGCCAAGGAAAATCCATCTATAGCTATAAATGGATTGAACCTATAACTGAGGCAATCAATGCGTCGCGAGGATATGGCCGATCTGACCGCCTTTGTTGTGGTCGCCGAGGAGGGCAGTTTCACCCGCGCCGCCCGTCGGCTGAACCTGTCGCAGCCGGCGCTGAGCCAAATCGTGCGGCGGCTGGAGGAGCGACTGGGTCTTAGGCTCCTGGCCCGCACGACCCGCAGCGTGGCGACGACCGAGGCGGGCGAGCGCCTGGTCCAGTCCCTGGCTCCGATGCTGCGCGACATGGACCAGCGGATCGCGGACCTGTCGGAACTGAGGGACCGGCCGATGGGAACGGTGCGGCTTACGAGCGTGGAGCACGCGGCCAGGACCGTCGTGGGTCCGCGCCTGGCGCCGATGCTCGCCCAGAACCCGGATGTCATCGTCGAGGTCATCGTCGACTATGGCCTGACCGATGTGGTGGCCGAGCGGTTCGACGCCGGGGTGCGGCTGGGCGAGCAGGTCGACAAGGACATGATCTCGTTGCGGCTGAGCCCGCCGGTGCCGATGGCCATCGTCGGAGCGCCGGCCTATCTGGCCGAACACGGTGAGCCGACCAGCCCGGAGGCGCTGTCACAGCATCGCGGCGTCAATCTGCGTTTGCCCAGTTCGCAGACGCTGTACGCTTGGCCGCTGGCCCGCGAGGGGCGTGCGCTTCAGGCCCGGCTGGACAGCGCGGTGGTGTTCAACACCATGGACTTGATTGTCGATGCGGCCCTGGCAGGGCTGGGCCTGGCCTATGCGCCGCTCGACATGGTCCAGACGGCGATCAGCCAGGGCCGACTGGCGCAGGTGCTCAAGGTCTGGACCCCGCCCTTGCCACCGTATCATCTGTACTATCCGAGCCGGCGCCACATGACCCCGGCCTTCCGGTTGGTGGTGGACGCCCTGCGCGAGCGGCCGGGTCGGCCCGAGACGACGAAACAAAGGACAGGCGAATGAGCAAGACGGTTCTGATCACAGGCGCGGCGACCGGGTTCGGGCGCGGCGTTGCGTTCGAGCTGGCGCGGCGCGGCCATACGGTGATCGCGGGCTGCCAGATCTGGCCACAGGTGTGGGAGCTGCGTCAGGCCCTGGCCGAGGCGGGCCTGAGCGCCGAGGTCGTCAAGCTGGACGTGCTGAGCGCGATCGACCGGGGCAAGGCGCTGGAGCGGGACATCGACGTCTTGTTCAACAACGCCGGGATCATGGAATCCGGGCCGATGGCCGAAATTCCGATGTCGGTGTTTCGCTCGGTGTTCGAGACCAATGTGTTCGCGGCGCTTGAGCTGGCCCAGGGGTTCGCCCGCAGGATGGTGGGCAAGGGGGCCGGGCGGATCGTCTGGACATCGTCGGTGGCCGGTCTGGTCAAGGTGCCGTTCGACGGGGCCTATGCGGCGTCCAAGCACGCGGTGGAGGGCGTCTGCTCGGCCATGCGCGAGGAGCTGGCGCCCTATGGGGTGCAGGTGGTCACGATCAATCCGGGCGCCTTCCGCACCGGCTTCAACGATACCGGCATGGAGAGCATGGACCAGTGGTGGAGCCAGGGCGAACGCGTGGTCGAGCACTGGCCGGTGCGTGAGCTGAACCGCCAGCATGATCCGGCCGAGATGATCGCGGCCATGGTCGAGGTGATCGAGGCTGAGAACCCGCCCTACCGGACCGTGCGCCCCGCCGTGGCCGAGGAGATGGTCCGGCGCGAGCAGGCCGAGGTGTGGGATTTGAAGGTCTGAAAATTTCGGCGCTCGAGGCTCTTGCAGAGGCCCCCCATCCGCCTATATCCGGCACATCATACGTTACAGTTTTCGAAGGGACGGCGAATGACCAAGGTACTGGTTCTGTATCACTCCACCTATGGGCATCTGGAGAAGATGGCCGAGGCCGTGGCCGAGGGCGCGCGTCAGGTCGACGGCGTTCAGGTCGACATCCGGCGCGTGCCGGAGCTGGTGCCGGAAGAGCTGGCGATCCAGAGCGGCTACAAGATGGACCAGGCCGCGCCGGTCGCGACCGTGGCCGAGCTGGATGGTTATGACGGCATCATCATCGGGGCCGGCACCCGCTACGGCACCGTGGCCAGCCAGATGCGCAACTTCCTGGACCAGACCGGGGGGCTGTGGATGAAGGGCGCCTTCGTCGGCAAGGTCGGCTCGGCCTTTACGGCCACGGGCACCCAGCACGGCGGCCAGGAAACCACCCTGATCGGCCTGATCCAGACCATGCTGCATCATGGGATGCTGATCGCGGGTCTGCCCTATGCCTGGCAGGGGCAGATGCGCACGGACGAAATCACCGGCGGCAGCCCCTACGGCGCCACCACCATCACCGGCGGCGACGGATCGCGGATGCCCAGCGAAAACGAACTGGACGGCGCGCGCTGGCAGGGGCGATACGTCGCTGAAATCGCCAAGAAGCTGAAAAACTAGAGCCACTCTGTCCCTTCATCCCGGCGAAGGCCGGGATCCAGATCCTAAGACTCGATGAGCGCCGGACGATTCCCGGCGGCGTCTTGTCATCTGGGCCCCGGCCTTCGCCGGGGTGAGCGGGAGGAGGGGAGAGTGGAGCAAAGACCATGACCCAACCCGTCATCTTCTTCGGACACGGATCGCCCATGAACGCCCTGGGCGGTTCGTTCGCCGATGTGTGGCGCGGCATCGGCGACGACCTGGGCAAGCCCAAGGGCGTGGTCATGATCTCGGCTCACTGGGAGACGCAAGGGCTGGGTGTGACCGATCAGGCCCAGCCACCGACCATCCACGACTTCGGCGGTTTTCCCGACGCCCTGTTCGCCATGCAGTACCCGGCCCCCGGCTCGCCCGAGCTGGCGGCGCGGGTGGCGGCCCTGACGGGGGCGACGCCGACCGGTCAATGGGGTCTGGATCACGGGACATGGTCGGTGCTGGCCCACGTCTGGCCGGACGCCGATGTGCCGGTGGTGCAGCTGTCGCTGGACCGCCGCATGGATGCGCGAGGCCACTATGAGCTGGCGCGCAAACTGGCCCCTCTGCGCGAGGAGGGCGTCCTGATCGCCGGCTCGGGCGACTGGGTGCACAATCTGCGCCTGTTCAAACGCCAGGGCGGCGAACCCTATGACTGGGCCGTCGATTTTAATGCGGCGGTCAAGGCCGCGTTCGAGGCGGCGGACCATGAGGCCCTGATCGACTGGGTGCATCTGGCCGAGCAGGCCCAGCTGAGCGTGCCGACCGACGAACACTATCTGCCGCTGCTCTATGTGGCGGCCCAGCAGAAGCCGGGCGAGCCGGTGGCCTTCTTCAATGATGTGATCGAGGGCGGCTCGATTTCGATGACCGGCGTCAGGATTGGATAGGATCGGGTTTTCCGATTCCGCATGACGGCCTGACCCTCGGCCCCTAGTATCAGGGGCGAAACAGACGGGAGGCCGCCATGCTCACCATCCTTATCATCCTGGGCGTGATCGTCGCGCTGGTGCTGATCTTCGGCGTCGGGGCCTATAACCGGCTGGTCGGGCTGGATCAGCGGGCCGATCAGGCCTTCGCCGACATCGACGTGCAGCTGAAGCAGCGCCAGGACCTGATCCCCAATCTGGTCGAGACGGTGAAGGGCTATGCGAGCCATGAACGCGGCACGCTGGAGGCGGTGACCGCCGCGCGCAGCGCCGCCGCCCAAGCCACCAGCGTCAATGACAAGGTCCAGGCTGAGAATATGCTGACCGGCGCTCTGGGACGGCTGTTCGCCCTGTCGGAGGCCTATCCGGATCTGAAAGCCAACACCAACTTCCAGCAGCTTCAGGCCGAACTGTCGGACATCGAGAACAAGCTGGCGGCCGCCCGCCGCTTCTTCAACAATGCGGTGCAGGAGTTCAACGCGGTGCGCCGTCAGTTCCCGACCATCCTGTTTGCGGGCATCGTCGGCTATGGCGCGGACAAGACCTTCTTCGACGTCGGCGACGAATCGCGCGCGGCCATGAACGAGGCTCCGCCTCAGGTCAGCTTCAGCTAGGGACTGGACCGTGGCCGCCGTCGGCCTTCAGACCCACATCTGGGCGAACAACACCCGTTCCATCGTGCTGATGGCGCTGTTCCCGGTCCTGCTGGTCGGTATCATCTATGCCGCGCAGCTGGTGTTGATGGGCTATGGCCTGCTGCCGTCGACCAAATCCTTCTCCGGCGACCTGGCGCTAGCTGGCGAGATGCTGATCGGCTCGATCCCGGTGGCGTTCGCAGGCGCCGGACTGTGGTTCACCATCGCCTACTTCTCCAACCAGGCCATCATCGACATGGCGACCGGTGCGCGGGTGGTGGAGCGGGCCTCCAATCCGGAAATATACAACCTGCTGGAAAACCTGGCGATCTCGCGGGGGATGAAGACGCCGACGCTCAGGTTGATCGATCAGCCTGAGCTGAACGCCTACGCCACCGGGCTGCATGAGGGGCAATATTCGATCACCGTGACGCGCGGCTTGGTCGAGACCCTGAATCGAGCCGAGCTGGAGGCGGTGCTGGCCCATGAGCTGACCCATGTGATCAATCGCGATGTTCGCACCATGATCATCGCCACGGTGTTCGCCGGGATCATCAGCCTCATCGCTGAGATGATGTTCCGCTCGATGCGATACATGACCCTGGGCGGCAATCGCCGGGGCAATTCGGGCGGGGCGGGCCTGGCCCTGGTGCTGATTGGCTTCGGCATCGCGGCGGTCGGCTGGTTGCTGTCCATTGTGATCCGCATGGCGCTTTCGCGGCGGCGCGAGTTCCTGGCCGACGCCGGTTCGGTCGAGCTGACCAAGAACCCGGACGCGATGATTTCGGCCCTGCAGAAGGTGTCGGGCCGCGCCGACCTGCAAGCGCCGGACGAGGTCGCAGGGATGTTCCTGGAGCACCGTGAGGCCGGGTTCCTCGGCCTGTTCGCCACCCATCCGCCCATCGAGAAGCGGATCGAGGCGTTGATCCAGTACGCGGGCGGGATCGATCACCTGGCCGAGCGTCAGAAACACCCGGCGCCGATCGGAACCGCCGTGCCGCCGACCGCCTAGAGCGAGCCGCCGACGTTAAGGGTGACCAGATCCTTGGCCGCCTCGAACAGGACGTCTTCGTCGCGATCCTTGGAGCGGACCAGGGCGACGATGATCGGGCCTGCGCCCGGGCCGCGGGCCTCATAGCCGACGGTGCGCCAGCCGTCCTGGGACGGACTTGCATCGGTCAGAATGTAGGTCGCGCGAATATCGCCACCCTGGGCGCGCGTTCGAATCTCGGCCGCCTCGCCGTTGGCGTTGACCGAGACGACATCGCCGCCCGAGGAGTCGGCGGCGCCGTCGGCGCGAATGCGCAGGCCGCCGATATTGATCGAGGCCCGCTCACCATCCTGATCGATCCGGATGCCGGGCAGGCGAACGCGTGCATTCTCCCCATCGGCCTGAACGGAAACCTGGGCGCCGTCCTCGCCGCCAGCGGCGCGGTTGGCGGTCTCTGGCATCAGCGCGCGGGTGGACTGGTCGAACGGAGCGAGGACATCGGCGATCGCCTGTCCCGGCTCCAGCGTGACGAGCTGGAGCGTCACCTTGGCGCCGCGCGGGCCGGCATAGAGGCACGACAGCCCATCGGTCGCGGTTTCGATCCGGGTCAGGTCGCCGTGGTGCTCGGGGCAGCTCAGCGACGTGATGGCGCGCAGCGGAGAGCCTTCGTGGGTCGTCTCTTCGCGTTTGGTGATGCGCACGCCCTCTCCGCCGCAAGCGCTCAAGGCGACGGCGGCGCATCCGGCAGTCAGGGCGAGACGGACGGGAGCCAGGATCATGGGGGGAAAGTGCGCTCCGAGCGCCTTATCGCCTAGTGAAATCTCAGTAAGCCGCGTGGCCTCTACTGGCCGGGTCGGACGCCGTCACGACGCGTCAGAAAGGCCAGGCGCTCGAACAGATGCACGTCCTGCTCGGTCTTGAGCAGGGCGCCGTGGAGCGGCGGGATCAGCTTTTTCGGATCGCGCTCGCGCAGGGTCTCGGCGTCGATCTCCTCGACCAACAGGAGCTTGAGCCAGTCGAGCAGTTCGGAGGTCGACGGCTTCTTCTTCAGGCCCGGTGTCTCACGCAGGTCGTAGAAGATCTTGAGCGCCTCGCCGACCAGCCGGTTCTGGATGCCGGGGTAGTGGGCCTCGACGATCCGCTCCATCGTTTCGGGGTCGGGGAAGCGGATGTAGTGGAAGAAGCAGCGGCGCAGGAAGGCGTCCGGCAACTCCTTCTCGTTGTTGGAGGTGATGACGACGATGGGCCGGACCCCGGCCCGGACCGTCTCGTCGGTCTCGTGGACGTAGAACTCCATCCGGTCGAGCTCCTGGAGCAGATCGTTGGGGAACTCGATGTCAGCCTTGTCGATCTCGTCGATCAGAAGGACCGGACGGGCCGGGGCGTCGAACGCCTCCCACAGCTTGCCCTTCTTGATGTAGTTGGCGATCTCGGCGACGCGCGGGTCGCCCAGCTGGCTGTCGCGCAGGCGGGTGACGGCGTCGTATTCGTACAGGCCCTGGTGGGCCTTGGTGGTGGACTTGATGTGCCAGGTGATCAGCGGCGCGCCGAAGGCGGCGGCGATCTCATAGGCCAGGACGGTCTTGCCGGTGCCGGGCTCGCCCTTGATCAGGAGTGGTCGTTCCAGCGCCACGGCGGCGTCCACGGCGATGCGCAGATCGTCGGTGGCGATATAGGCGTCAGTCCCCTGGAATTTCGGCATTTCGGCTCCGGCGGTCAGCTGCGGGTGATCGGCGTAAACCAGCCGGGCCGGAGGGGGAAGCGACAATCGGACACGGCTTTCGTTAACCTTGCCGCCATATTTCCGCGCGTGAAGGTGAACCGGATAAGGCCAGTTGGGAGCAGGCGAGATGAATCGAACCGCGAGAGTGATCACCGTGGCCCTGGCGGGCGCGACGGTGGCGGCATGCGGCGGCTACTATGTGCCCAGCACGCCGCGCTATCCGGTTCGGGCCGGCGAACAGCCCGTGCCGCCGCCGCCGCAGTATCCGACCACGGACCCCGCGGGGGCGCCGGGCCAGACCGAGGTGGTGCTGCCGCCGGCGCCATCGAGCGAAGTGGAGGCGCAGGCTCTGCCGCCGCTGAGCCCGCCGCCGCCGGCGGCGACGACCTCCGAGCCCCTACCGCCGCCGCCGCCCGCTCAATCGGCGCCGTCATCGCCGCCGCCGCCGCCGCCGACCGGCGCACCGGTTCGGCCCGGCGAAATCTATCTGGTCCAGCCGGGAGACACCCTGTCGGGCGTCGGACGCCGGTTCGCTACGCCTGTTCGCACCCTGATGACGCTGAACGGGATCGGCGAGGACGGCGCCATCGGCGTCGGGGCGCGTCTTATCCTCCCCGAAGGCGCCCGTGACGTGGGGCCGGATCCCTATGCAACCGGCCCGTCGCCGTTCCAGGATGCGGTTGAGCCGGCCCGGTCCCAAACGCCGGTTCCACCGCCGCCACCGCCACCGCCAACGACAGCCCCGCCTCCGCCCGGACCAACGGGGGTGGGCGCGGACGGCTTTCCGACGGTTGCGGAGCTGGTGCGACGCGCCGGCGGCAGGTTCGCCTGGCCGGTGCGGGGCGAGCTCCTGACGCGGTTCGGCATCATGGGATCGGGCCTGAGAAGTGACGGCGTCAACATCTCGGCCGAGGCCGGGGCCGAGGTTCGGGCGTCAGCGGCGGGGCAGGTGGCCTACGCCGGCGACAGCTTGCCGGGCCTTGGTACAACGGTGGTGATCGTCCACGGCGACGGCTGGGTCACGGCCTATTCTCACCTGCGCTCGACCAACGTTCGTATGGAACAGCGCGTGACCCAGGGGCAGGTGATCGGGGCGGCTGGATCGTCGGGCGGCGTCAGCCAGCCCCAGGTCCACTTCGAGATCCGCTACACCCCGGCGCCGGCGGACCGGCCCCGGCCGGTCGACCCGTTGCCGCTGCTGCCGCGTTAGCCGCGGAAGCCGTCGGCTTCCAGGAAGGCGGCTTCTTCGGGCGTCGTGTCGCGACCCAGCGCGTTGTTGCGATGCGGGAAGCGGCCAAACCTGGCGACAATGTCGTGATGATGCCGGGCCCATTTGTCGGCGTCAGGCATCGTCAGCGCCCCAAACAGCGCCAGCGACTGGCGCTGGTCGTCCATATCCTCGGAATGCTGGAGCGGCAGATAGAAGAAAGGACGCAGCGTCTCATCGAACGCCTGGTCATGGCCGGCGGCGATGGCCTCGCGGGCGATGCGCCGGGCCAGCGGATCGGTGGCGTAGGCGTGGCCGGTGCCCCGGAAACAATTGCGCGGCCACTGGTCCAGCAGCAGGCACAGCGCCAGGGCGCCATCGGCGGTTTCGGTCCAGTCGTCCCGTTCGCGCCGGGCGGCGGACAGGTGGTCGTTACGGAACCGGTCACGAAAAGCCGCGTCGAAGACATCGTCCTTGGCGAACCATTTCTCGGGGCCGACGTCGCGCCAGAAGGCGATGATGTCCTGGGCCGTGCTCATGAGCCGAAAGCGACCACGAGGCCGACGATGGCGAAGGACGCGCCAATGACGATGGCCGCGATCTTGTATGACTTGGTATCGGCGTCCAAACGCAGCACGGCGAAATCGTGACGGGTCGGGTCATAACGAACCTCGGTCGAGGACCCGACCGGATAAGCCGCCAGAACAGCCTCGGCCTCGGGCCGTGTCATGGCGACGCCGCCGAACTGCAGACGATTGCTCGTGTAGGATGTGCCGCCCACCGAATAGGCGTAGGTGATCTTGGGCGCGAAGCCGGTCTTGCCGACCTTGGACAGTTTGGCGGCCTCGACGACGGCCGGAACCAGGGTCCACGACCGTGCCGCCTCGATCCGCGCCTGGGTCTTGCGGGCCAGGATGTTGAAGCCGACCGCAATCGCGGCGCCCATGGCGACGAGCGCCAGGCCGATAAAAAGGTTGGACCCCATGTGACGCCTCCCGATGATCTCTGGCGAGCGTAGCGGCGAATATCGCCGTTGTCTCGACAGATCAGAAGCCGACATCGTCGCCGAGCGCCGGCTGGGCTTACCGAATCGAACGGTCGGCCGACAGGCGCCGGCCGCAGTGATCCTCCTGTCGTCAGGCGTCGTCGCGCGACGCCGGCTCGTACGATCGGGCCGGGGCCGGGCGGTCGCGGCCGAAGACAGGCAAGAGTTCGTTGAGGTCGATGAAGGTGTCGGCGGCGCGGCGCAGGTCGTCCGAGGCCTGGGGCGGCTGGCTCTTGAGGGTGGAGATGACCGAGACGCGCACGCCCTTGCGCTGCATCGCCTTGACCAGGGGGGCGAAGTCGCCGTCACCCGAGAATAGCACCGCATGGTCGATGCGCTCGGCCAGCTCCATCATGTCGACGGCGATCTCGACATCCATATTGCCCTTGGTGCGTGAGCGGCCTTCGTGGTCGGTGAAGCGTTTGGCCGCCTTGGTGACCATGGTGAATCCGTTGTAGTCGAGCCAGTCGACCAGCGGCTTGATCGGCGAATAGTCGTCGCCCTCGACAATGGCCGTATAATAGTAGGCTCGGACCAGGACGCCCTTCTTGCGGAACTCGTCGATCAGCTTTTTGAAGTCGATGTCGGCGCCCAGGGCCTTGGCGGCGGAGTAGAGATTGGCGCCGTCGATGAACAGGGCGAGGCGCTCGTTAGGGTAGAAGCTCATGGCAATATCTTTCGAATGAAAAAGTCCGAATGGGACGAGGCCGTGGTTATCGCCCTGGGGTCCAACTTGAAAGGCCCGTTCGCCTCCACGCATGAACTTTTGGAGGCCGCGCTGGCGCGGTTCGAGGGTGAAGGCCTGGAGATCAAGGCGCGCTCGTCGTGGTGGCGGTCAGACGCGTGGCCCGACCCGTCCGCGCCGCCGTTTCTGAATGGAGTGGTGATTGTTCAGACCGAGCTCGGACCGCGCGAGACCCTGTCGACGCTGCACCGGATCGAAGCCGCCTTCGGCCGGGACCGGCATGTCGCCAATGCACCCAGGACGCTGGACCTGGACCTGATCGTCTATGGGCGGACGGTCGGGGTGTTTGACGGGCTGGTTCTGCCGCACCCTCGGGCCGCCGAGCGGCGCTTCGTCATGGGCCCTCTGGCCGAGATCGCGCCGCAGTGGCGCCATCCAGTGACGGGGGAAGGTGCGCAGGTGCTGATGGAGCGGTGTGAGGTCGGGCTGGATTCGCGCCCGCGAGTTTGAGCAGATATTGCACCCGCGAAGCGGAACCGCTATCTTGGAGAGCTACTCCCCGCGCTTCCGACAAGATAGAGAGTCCGAATGGCCCGCGTCACCGTTGAAGACTGCATTGAAAAAGTGCCGAACCGCTTTGGCCTGGTCCTGCTGTCGGCGCATCGCGCCCGCGCGATCTCGAACGGCTCGGCCCTGATGCTGGACCGTGACAACGACAAGAACCCGGTCGTGGCGCTGCGCGAACTGGCCGAAGACGCCGTCAAGCCGGCGACGCTGGAAGACAGCCTGGTGACCACGCTGCAGCGTGTCGATGAGCACACTGAGGCCGAGGAAGAAGCCGAAACCCTCGCCCTGCTGGCCGAGCCCCAGCACATGCACATGAGCGAGGCCGAGCTGCTGCGCGCGCTGCAAAGCGACCGCGACGGCGGCCAGGAGGATCGCTACTGACGGACGCCCGGGTCGATCGCCAACCGACCCAACCGGCGGCCGTTCCGCCGGCGCCTCTGGCCGCAGACGAGCAACCCGCTAAACCCCGTGCGCCCATTCTGCGTCAGTTCGAGCTGACCGATCGGGTGAAGGCCTATGACCCGAAGGTCGATGAGGCCTTGATCGACAAGGCCTATGTCTATGCGACCCAGATGCACGGGTCGCAAAAGCGGGCCTCCGGCGACCCCTACTACGCCCATCCAATTCAGGTGGCCGGAATCCTGACCGACTATCGGCTGGACACGGCCTCGATCGTCACGGCCCTGCTGCACGACGTCATCGAGGACACCACCGCCACCCGCGCCGACATCGCCGAGCGGTTCGGCGAGGAGGTCGCCGGCCTGGTCGAAGGGGTCACCAAGCTCAGCCAGCTGGAGCTGCAGGCCGAGCAGAGCCGCCAGGCCGAGAACCTGAGAAAGTTCATCCTGGCGATCTCAAAGGACGTGCGCGTCCTGATGGTCAAGCTGGCCGACCGACTGCACAACATGCGCACGCTCCAGTACGTCAAGCCGGAGAAGCGCGAGCGCATCGCGCGCGAGACGCTGGAGGTCTATTCGCCGCTGGGCCGGTCGATCGGGATGCACCGGATCGCCACGGAGCTGGAAGAACTGGCGTTCGAGCATCTTCACCCCCAGGCGCGCGAGGCGATTGTCCGGCGGCTGGACGGACTGAAGCTTGAGCAGGGCAAGACGGTCGCTCGGGTCACGGCGGAGCTGGAGAGGGTGCTGCTGGCCGAGGGCGTGTCGGCGCGGGTCTATGGCCGAGAGAAGACGCCCTATTCGATCTGGCGCAAACTTCAGAAGAAGTCGGTCGGGTTCTCCGCCCTGTCCGACATCTACGGCTTCCGCGTCATCGTCGACAGTGAAGCCGACTGCTACCGGGCCCTGGGGGTGATCCACCGGCACTGGAAGATGGCCCAGGGGCGGTTCAAGGACTACATCTCGACACCCAAATCCAACAACTACCGCTCACTGCACACCACGGTGGTCGGCCCCCACGGCACCCGCATCGAGCTGCAGATTCGGACCGAGGAGATGGAGCGCATCGCCGAGGACGGCGTGGCCGCGCACTGGCGCTATAAGGACAACGCCTATGGCTTCGACGCCGACGCGGCGGCCGAGGCCGGCGGCCGCGACCCGCTGCAGAGCCTCAGACATCTGGTCCAGGTGGTCGAGAATGGCGGCGAGCACGACGAATGGGTCGAGCACGCCAAGCTGGAGATGTACCTTGATCAGGTCTTCGCCTTCACGCCCAAGGGAGAACTGATCACCCTGCCGCAGGGCGCGATGCCGCTGGACTTCGCCTATGCGGTCCACACCGAGGTCGGCGACACGGCGGTCGGAGCCCTGATCAACGGCGAGCACAAGCCGATGCGCACGCTCCTGCAAAACGGGGACGTGGTCGAGATCGTGCGCGACGCCAGCGCCCAAATGCCGCCGGACTGGCGCAGCCTGACGATCACCGGCCGGGCGCGTTCGGCCATTCGCCGGCACATCCGCGCGTCCGAGCGTGAGGAATTCCAGAGACTGGGCCGTTCGGGCCTGGAACAGGCCTTCGTGCGGGCCGGCAAGAAGCTGAAGGACGTCAATCTGCAGCCGGCGCTGGAGGTCTTGAACCTGCCAAGCGACGACGAGCTGTATGATCGGCTGGGCCGAGGCCAGGTCAGCGCAGCGGCGATCATCGACGCCCTGTTCCCGACCCTGGGACCGAAGCAGCGCGCGGCGGTGCGGGCGCGGGCGCGGATCGACGGCGGCAAGGCGGGGCGGCTGTTCGTGCGCGGCGGCGGTCTGACGCCTGGCGTCAGCATCCATTTCGCGCCCTGCTGCACACCGGTGCCGGGCGACCGCATTGTCGGCATCGTTCAGCCCGGCCATGGTCTGACGGTTCATGTCATCGACTGTGAACGGCTGGTCGAGTTCGAAAGTCAGGGCGACCTGTGGCGCGACCTGCAATGGACGCCGCAGGCCGAACGGCTCGGGCTGGGCTCGGCGACGCTCAAGGCGTCGATCCGCAACGCGCCGGGGGTGTTGGGCCAGGCCTCCACCATTATTGGAGAGGCTGGCGGTAATATCCTGAATTTGAAGATGACTCACCGTAAGGAAGACTTCTTCGAAGTGCTGTTCGAGGTCGAGGTCACCGACGCCAAACACGCCACCACCATCGCCGCAGCCCTGCGCTCCAATCCATCGGTCGAGACGGTCGAGCGAATGAAGGGCTAGCGGATCAGCCGGGCCAAAACGCCGGGCAGCTCTGCAAAGTCGCCGATGACCGCATCGGCTCCGAGCTGATCGGCGGGCGTGGCGGTATAGCCGTAGCGGGTCACGATCACCGGCGCGCCCACGGCGCGGGCCGTCGCGACGTCAGGCAGGCTGTCGCCGATCATCAGACAGCGCCCGGGATCGCCGCCGACTCGCTCGACCGCCTCCCGTAGATGCGCGCCGGAGGGTTTGCGGGCGCTGACGACATCAGGGCCGACGACGGCGGCGAAACGGCGGGTCAGGTCGAGCGCGTCCAGCAAGGCCAGCGACAGGTCGGTGCGCTTGTTGGTCACCACGACGAGCCGGGCGCCGTCGCGCGCGAACTGGTCCAGAATCCGGACGACGTTGGGGAACGGTCGGCTCTCCTGGGCGATGCGGGCGAGATAGAGGCTGATGAAACGGTCCATCAGCCTGGCGTCGGCCGCGGCGTCGAAGACGGCGCCGGCTTCTGCGAAGCCATGTTCGAGCAGGGCGCGAACGCCGGACCCGACCAGATGGCGGGCTGAGGACGCTGGGACCGGGGGCAGGCCCCGCTCGGCCAGGAGGAGGTTGAGCACCCCGAGCAGGTCCGGCGCGGTCTCCACGAGGGTTCCGTCCAGATCGAAGGCGAGGGTCCAGCCAGTCAGGTTCATCAGCGGCTTATTGGCCATGGGAGCCCGGCGCGCTAGACCCTCGGTCGAGCCAAGCCAGAGGAATCGCCATGTCCGCACGCGCCGCCGTCATTCTCGCCGCAGGGCAGGGAACGCGGATGCGTTCGCCCCTGCCCAAGGTGCTGCATCTCCTGGCAGGCCGAGCGATGCTGGATCATGCCATCGACACCGCCGAGGCGTTGGGCTGCGAGCGGATCGTGGTGGTGGTCGGAACCCATTCGCCCGAAGTCGGCCGCCACGTCGAGGGGCGACTGGGCAAGGGCGCGGTGGCGGTCCAGGACCCGCCGCAGGGGACCGGCCATGCCGTGCAGGCCGCTGAGGCGGCCCTGGCCGGGTTCGAGGGCGATGTGGTCATCACCTATGCCGATTGCCCGCTTCTGAGAGCGCCGTCGGTTGAACCGATGTTCGGGTCTGCGGCCGCCGTGACGGTGCTGGGTTTCGAGGCGGCGGACCCCGGCGCCTATGGCCGGCTGGTGATGGGCGACGGCGACACCCTGCTCAGAATCGTCGAGGCCAAGGAGGCGAGCGAGCACGAACTGCGGGTCGACCGCTGCAATTCGGGGGTCATGGTTTGCGAGCGCGAGCTGCTCTTCTCGCTGTTGGGCGAGGTGACAAACACCAACGCCAAGGGGGAATACTATCTGACCGACGTGATCGGTTTGGCGCGGCAGCGGGGGCTGCATTGCCGGGCTGTGTTCACGGATGAGGCGGCGGTGCAGGGCGTCAATTCTCAGGACGAACTGGTCGCCGCCGAGGCCCAGTTCCAGGGCGTGCAACGCGACCATTTCCTGACCGAAGGCGTGGCGATGCCGGCCCCCCAGACCGTGCATTTCGCCTGGGACACCGAGGTGGCCCCCGGCACGATGATCGAGCCGAATGTCGTGTTCGGCCCTGGGGTGCGGGTCGTGGGCCCGGCCCGGATCCGCGCCTTCAGCCACCTGGAGGGCGCGGTGGTCGAGGCCGGCGCCGAGGTCGGACCTTATGCGCGGCTGCGGCCCGGCGCCCGGATCGGGCCCAGGGCGCGGGTCGGCAACTTCGTCGAGGTCAAGAATGTGACGATGGGCGCGGGGGCCAAGGCCAACCACCTGTCGTATCTCGGCGATGGCGAAGTGGGGGCCGAGGCCAACATCGGCGCGGGGACGATCTTCTGTAACTACGACGGCTTCAACAAAGCGCGAACGGTCGTCGGCGAGGAGGCCTTCGTCGGCTCCAACTCGGCGCTGGTCGCGCCGGTGACGGTCGGGGCAGGGGCGATGGTCGGGTCCGGCTCGGTGGTGACCGAGGACGTGCCGCCGGGTGATCTGGCGCTGGGCCGGGCCAAGCAGGTCAACAAGCCCGGCTGGGCGACGAAGTTCCGCAAGCTGATGAGCGAGCGCAAGGCGCGCAAATGAGCCCAGACGATCAAAAACGCATCGCCGGCGAAGCCGCCGCCCTTCGTGTCGAGGCCGGGATGGTCGTGGGGCTGGGCACCGGCTCGACGGCGGCGTGGTTCGTTAGGGCGTTGGCCGCGCGGGGGCTGGCGGGCCTCAAGTGCGTACCGACGTCCGAGGCGACGGCCGACCTGGCGCGCGAACTGGGGCTGACGCTGGCGACGCTGGAGGACACGGCGCGTCTTGATCTGACGGTCGATGGCGCCGACGAGATCGGGCCGGGGCTGGCGTTGATCAAGGGCGGCGGTGCGGCCCTGCTGAGAGAGAAGCTGGTCTGGGAGGCGTCGGAGCGCTGCCTCGTCATCGCGGACGCCGGCAAGGTGGTGAAGACCCTGGGGGCCTTCGCCCTGCCCATCGAGGTGGTGGCGTTTGGGCACAAGACCACAGGCAACCGGATCGCGGACGTGCTTTTGGATCACGATATCCAGGTGCCGGCGCGAGTGCGGACGGCGGATCGCGGGCTGGTGCGGACCGATGGCGGCAATCTGATTTATGACGCCGCCTGCAAGGCGATCCACGAGCCGGCCCGGCTGGCCGACGACCTGAAGCTGATCACCGGGGTGGTCGAGCACGGCCTGTTTCTGGATCTGGCCGACGAAGCGATTGTAGGCACGGATGCGGGCGTCCAGGTGCTGGCGCCCTAGGCGGCGGGTGGCGTTCGCGCCCGTCGCGACTATCTCTGGCCCTGAAAATGGCGAGGACTGAGAATTCGAATGGCCAAGTACGACTATGACCTGTTCGTCATCGGCGCCGGCTCGGGCGGGGTGCGGGCCGCAAGGCTGGCGGCGCTTGAGGGCAAGCGCGTGGCGGTCGCCGAGGAGTATCGGGTCGGCGGGACCTGTGTGGTCCGCGGGTGCATACCCAAGAAGCTGATGGTCTATGCGTCGGACTTCGCGCACCAGTTCGAGGTGGCCCAGGCCTATGGCTGGTCGTTCGGCGAGCCGCGTTTCGACTGGACCAAATTCGTTGACGCCAAGGATGTCGAGATCGCCCGTTTGTCGGGCCTGTATGCGGCCAATCTGGCCAAGGCCGGAGCCGACATGGTGCACGGGCGGGCGGTGCTGAAAGACGCCCACACCATCGAGATCGCCGAAAAAGACCTGACGGTGACGGCTGATCAGATCCTGATCGCCACGGGCGGTCGGCCCTGGGTTCCGGAGGAGTTGCCGGGGATCGAGCACGCCATCACCTCCGAAGAGGCGTTCCAGCTGTCAGAGCTGCCCAAGCGGATCCTGATCGCCGGCGGCGGTTATATCGCGGTGGAGTTCGCCGGCATCTTCGCCGGGCTGGGGGTCGAAACGACGCTGATCTACCGTGGCCCGAACATCTTGCGCGGCTTTGACGATGATGTGCGCGCCCACCTGGCCGATCAGATTCAGCGGCGCGGGATCAAGGTCGTCCTGGGTTGCGAGCACGCGGCGATCGAGAAGACCGCGACCGGCCTGAACAATGTTCTCATGAACGGCATGACCATCGAAACCGACGCGGTGATGTTCGCGACCGGGCGCATTCCCTACGTCAAGGGTCTGGGACTGGAGGCCGCTGGCGTCGAGCTAGACGAGCGCGGTGCGATCAAGGTCGACGACTATTCGCGAACGAGCGTCGACAATATCTGGGCCGTGGGTGACGTCACGGACCGGGTCAATCTGACACCGGTGGCGATCCGTGAGGCCGTGGCCTTCGTTGAGACGGCGTTCAAAAACAACCCGTCGACGGTGGACTACGCCGACATCCCCACCGCCGTGTTCTCGCAGCCGCCGGTCGGGGTGGTGGGGTTGAGCGAACATGATGCGCGCCAGACCCAGGGCAAGATCGACATCTATATGACCCGGTTCCGGCCAATGAAGGTCGCCTTCGCCGGGGGCGAAGAGCGCACCCTGATGAAGCTGATCGTCAGGGCCGAAGACGATGTCGTGGTCGGTTGTCACATCGTCGGGCCCGATGCGCCCGAGATGATCCAGCTGGCCGGCATCGCGGTGAAGGCGGGCCTGACCAAGGCCCAGTGGGACGCGACGACGGCGCTGCATCCGACGGCGGCGGAGGAACTGGTGACAATGCGTGACAAATACGTCGAGCCGCAGCACGCGGCGGCCGAGTGACCCGTCCCGAGACGGGGGCGCCCTACGCCAGCTGGGTCTTTCTGGCTCTGGTCGCGATCACGCCGCTGACGGCCTATCTGTGGCCGTTTGGATTGGCGGCGTTCACGCCGATTGCGGCGATCGTGCTGATACCGGTGTTCCGGAGCGGGCGCCCCGACGCCGCCTGGATGGCGTTGCTCGTGTTCGGACTCTACGCCCTGGTCACCACGCTCTGGAGTCCGGTCTTCGCCGCCCAGGGGCCCATCGCCGACTATGCCGATGCGGAGCGGCAGACCTGGGGCAAGGTGGCCATGAACCTTGGCCTATACGCGGTGCTGGTCAGTACGGCGGCGCGGCTGCCGATGACGACGATGCGACGGTTGGCGGTGGTGTTCATGATCGGGACGACGGCGCTGGCGGCGGTGCTGTTGCTTGAAAGCCTGTGGGGCGCGCGGCTGTATCATATGCTGACAGAGGCCTCGGGCAACGGCATGAGGCCCGACCTGGAGCGGCGGAATGTAGCGCAAGGGACCTACGCTCTGGCGCTGATGTACTGGCCGGCCGTGACCCTGCTGAGACGCGAAAATTATCGGGGGTTGGCCGTGGTGCTGACTGCGGGAGCGCTCGCAGCGCCGATCCTGCTTCACGCCTGGGCTCCGGCGGCGGCGGTTCTCGCGGGCGGAGTGGCCTATCTGGTTGCGCGTTGGACCGGCAGACACGCCGGCTTGATCATCGGCGGCGCCCTGGCGGCGGCCATCCTGGTGGCGCCGTGGGCCGTGCTGGCGGCGGGCGGCCTGCTGGAATGGGCGGGCCCGCATATGGGCGCCTCGTGGGCGGCGCGGCTGGATCTGTGGGCGTTCGCCGCCGAGCAGACGCTCCAGCACCCGATTTTTGGCTGGGGCCTGGACGCCAGCCGGGCGTTCCAGCCGTTCATGCTGCACCCGCATTCGGCGCCCCTGCAGGTCTGGCTGGAACTGGGATTGGTCGGGGCTGTGCTGTTGGCCGTGGTCTGGTTCTTGGTGTCACAGCGGGCGATGCGGTTGGGCCCGCAAGCGTTGGCGGCGGCGGTAAGCTATTTCGTCATCGGCGCCCTGAGTTTCGGGATGTGGCAGGAATGGTGGCTGGGCCTGGCGGCGATGACGGCGGTGTGGGTCATGGTGGCCGATGACCGATTGGCGCCGAAATTCACGTCGATGATTGAGGCTTAACAGACTCAGGCCTATCTAGCCGTCATGACCGCCCGCTGGACCCCGCGAAGCTGGAGAGACAAGCCCGTCAGCCAGATGCCGACGGACTATCCGGACGCTGCTGCGCTTCAGGCGGCGGAGGATCAGCTGCGCGCCTATCCGCCGCTGGTGTTCGCCGGCGAGGCGCGCCGTCTGACCAATCGCCTGGCCGAGGTGGAGGCGGGCCGCGCCTTCCTGTTGCAGGGCGGCGACTGCGCCGAGAGCTTCAAGGAATTCTCGACCGACAATATCCGCGACACCTTCCGTCTGATCCTGCAGATGGCGGTGGTGCTGACCTTCGCCGGCGGCAAGCCGGTGGTGAAGGTGGGGCGCATCGCCGGGCAGTTCGCCAAGCCGCGCTCATCGGCGGTCGAGCAGATCGGCGAGGTCCAGCTGCCCAGCTATCGCGGCGACATCGTCAACGGCATGGCGTTCGAGGCGGGCGAGCGGATCCCGGACCCGGGCCGGCTGCTGAAGGCCTATCACCAGTCCAGCGCGACGCTGAACCTCTTGCGGTCGTTCGCGGAGGGCGGTTTCGCCGACCTTCACAATATCCACCGCTGGACGCTGAACCGGGCCACCGACGCCGGCTATGCGGCGCGCTATCGCGAACTGACCGACAAGATCGGTGAGAGCCTGGATTTCATGCGCGCCGTCGGCGTGACCCCGGAATCGCATCCGGACCTGTCGCGGGTCGAGTTCTTCACCAGCCACGAGGCGTTGCTGCTCAATGTGGAGGAGGCGCTGACGCGGCCCGATCCGGGAACGGGCGAATGGTTCGACACCTCGGCCCATATGGTCTGGATCGGAGAGCGGACCCGCCAGCTGGGCGGCGCCCATATCGAGTTCGTGCGCGGCGTCAAGAATCCGGTTGGGCTCAAATGCGGGCCGACGATGGAGGCCGATGATCTGCTGGCCCTGATCGACGCGCTCAATCCGGGCAATGAGCCCGGCCGCCTGACGCTGATCGGGCGGTTCGGCGCCGACAAGGTGGGCGAGCGCCTGCCGGGCCTGATGGCGGCGACCAAGCGCGAGGGCAAGCGGGTGGTCTGGTCGATCGACCCGATGCACGGCAACACCCAGAAAGCTCACAACGGCTTCAAGACCCGCCCGTTCGAACGGATCCTCGGCGAGGTTCGAAGCTTCATCGACGTGGCCGAGGCCGAAGGGGTTCACCCCGGCGGCGTGCATCTGGAAATGACCGGCCAGGATGTAACCGAATGCATCGGCGGGGCGCAGGCCCTGACAGAGGACGATCTGTCGAGCCGGTATCACACCCATTGCGATCCGCGGCTGAACGCGGATCAGGCGCTGGAATTGGCCTTCCTGGTGGCGGAACGGCTGAAGTCGGCGCGCAACAAACGAGCGGAGGCGGCGTAATGGCGACGGGCGGCAAGGTGGCGTTTCAGGGCGCACGGGGCGCCTTCAGCTACGAGGCGTGCCTGGCTCTGCGGCCATGGAACGAACCGAAGGGCTTCGAGACCTTCGCGGATGCGATCACGGCTGTGGCGTCGGGCGAATGCGAATGCGGCCTGATACCGGTGGAGAATTCCATCGTCGGGATGCTGCCGGATCCGAACCGGCTGATCGAGGAGCACGGGTTGAAGATCGTGGCCGAAGCCTGGCGGCCGATGCGCCAGATGCTGATGGCGATGCCGGAAGCCAAGCTGTCGGACCTGAAGACGGTCGAGAGCCACCCGGTTGCGCTGGGCCAGTGCCAGGCCAAGATCGCCGAACTGGGCCTGAAGCCGGTCGAGGCCTATGACACCGCAGGCGCCGCTGAGCTGGTGGCCCAGGCCAACGACATCACCCGCGCGGCCATCGCCCCAGCCGTGGCGGCCGAGATCTACGACCTGAGGATACTTAAATCGGATATGCAGGATTCCGCCGACAACCGGACCCGCTTCGTGGTCGTGGAGCGGTAGGTTTCCCTTCGCCCCTTGGGGGAGAAGGGACGCATTGGAGCCACAGACGAGCGAATTCCGGGACTATGTCTTGACGGGGCGGCGCCGATCACGCCTCATGGCGGCGTCGGCATTCCGCCGACGAGGCAATTCCAATGCTTACGCGCGCTGACATTCTGTCCCGTCCCGCCTTTGGGATTGGCCGCGCGTATTATTTCGGCTTTGGCGACTTTCGATACGCCGGCTGAGGGCCGTCTTTCCAAGATCCTGACCTCGCCGGCGACCGCTTCCTCAGACGAGCGGCCGTGAACCCGTATCTGAATCCCCAAAATTCGAGAATCGCCATGCTTACCCAAACCCGCGACCGGGGCGGCGCACAACAGCCCGCCAACGATCTGACCTCCGAATGCCTGACGCTGCAGGCGCTCCGGCACGAGATAGACCGTATCGACCAGGAGATGCTGGAGCTGCTGAACCGGCGGCTGCAGATCGCCCAGCGGGTGGGCCGGGCCAAGGACGCGCCGCACGGTCCGCACCTGAACCTCAGGCCCGACCGCGAGGCGGCGGTGCTGGCGCGGCTGATGGACAAGGCCAGCGACCTGACCCGCCCGGCGGTGGCGCCGGTCTGGCGCGAGGTGATCGCCGCCGGTCTGGCGCAGCAGGGGGCGCTGTCGGTCGCGCTGTGGCGCGGGGTCGAGGACGGGCGGACCTGGGACCGGGCGCGCCAGCGCTTTGGTTCGCAGGTGACCTACATGGGCGTGGCCAATCCGAAGGCGGCGCTGGATGCCGCGCAGCTGGGCGAGACGGTGGCGGTGCTGAACCTGTCCGCCGACCAGCCGTGGTGGATCGACCTTGAGCGCGACTACCCCGACCTGTGGGTGTTCGAGAGTCTGGACGACGCGCGCGGCACGCCGGTGGCGCTCTGCGTCGGACGCATGGACCCGGCGAGCCTGGCTCAAGGCCGCATTTTTTCAGTCACCGCCGGCGGCGACGCCGGCGAAGGGCAGGGGCGGCGGCGCACGCTGGCCACGCACCACGGCTGGACGCTGGCTGTCACTGAGGGCGGAGATCAGAGACTTGACCGCGCACACGGCGTGATCGGGCGGTGTGGCTAGCGAGTTATCGGGGAGATGGCGGAGGGCGCCAAACCATACAGGGAGCCTTCTGTCGGTCGCCCCTGCGGGTCTCGGGACGGCTCAAACCGGCCCAAGGCTAAAACGGCTTGGCACGCCGCGAGGTCAAGGTGGTCTTCGCCAGAGGACGTCGTAACCAAGCATTGGGTGGCTCGACCGTTCTCGGAGACCACCAAACGCAAGCGGATGCGCTGAGCCGCTTCAGTAGGAGGAAGTGCTGCCGAGATAGCGGCCGAGCTTTCTTCGGTTGGGGTCGGTCGGGTTATGCGTACAGGCGGCGGCGGGGCTGGTGAGTGATTTTGGTGCTGGACGACCCGGTCAGGCGCCTGGCCTTGGACATGGCCCAGCCAGAGGTACACGAAGAACGAGTCCTCGACCCGCGTGCCCTCCAAGTTCAGGGCCGGGAAAAATCGCATGCGCGAACTCATCCGCTCGCACAGACCTGCTGGAAGCTCGTTCCCGCTGGCTCGCTCGATTCCGCAACTCAGGACTTCGCCGTCGGCGCCGACCTGAAAGAGAAAGCCAACCTGGCCACGCTCGCCAGTTCGAAGGTGTTCGATGATTGGATCGTCCGGCGCAATCCAGTCGCGGATATCTCCCTGGGGCATGGCCCGTCGCAACAGACCGGGTTCCTCGCGATTGGTCAGCGAAGTTCCGCCGGGTCGCAGGGCTGGCGCATAGCCATCTATGCCGATCAATGGATGAACCCCGGACGCCGCCGGCGGCGCCTCCGCCGGCTGAATGGCGGCGCCCACGATCATCGCTGCAAACACGATGGGGTGGTGAATCATGTCCAGTTAAGATCTTTATATTATAACGGAAATCCGTTTCAGCTCTTAACCTTCACATAGCTGCCCGGCGCTGCCTCGATCGGGGCGAGTGGGCCGCCGGCGGGATCGCGCGCCTCGATCCAGTCGCCGGACTTGTCATGCAGCCAGCCGGCCCAGTGCTCCCACCAGGAGCCGGGATATTCGACCGCCGCGTCGAGCCACTCCTGCAGCGTTTCGGGAAGGTCGTCGTTGATCCAGTGCTGGTACTTGTTGGCGACTGGCGGATTGACCACGCCGGCGATGTGGCCCGAGCCGGCCAGGGTCAAGGTGACGGCCGCATTGGCGAAGGCTCGCGCCGAGCGATAGACCGAGTTCATCGGAGCGATGTGGTCTTCTCTGGAGGCCTGGAAGTAGAGCGGGATCTGAACCTTGGACAGGTCCAGCTGCTCGCCGCCCATGGTCATCTGACCCTGGGCCAGGGCGTTCTTGCCGTACATGGAGCGCAGATAGTCCATGTGCAGGGCCTTGGGCATCCGCGTCTGGTCGGCGTTCCAGAACAGCAGGTCAAAGGCCGGCGGCGACTTGCCCATCAGATAGTTGGACACGAAGAACGACCAGATCAGGTCGTTGGCGCGCAGCGCATTGAAGGTGTCGGCCATGGCCGCGCCGGGCAGGACGCCGCCGGCGGCGTCCATCTTCTGTTCGATTTCGTTGAGCCAATGCTCGTCGGTGAAGAGCAGCAGGTCGCCGGCCTCGGCGAAGTCGTGCTGGGCGGCGAAGAAGGTGGTGGCGTTGACCCGCTTGTCGCCCTTGGCCGCCATATGGGCCAGGGCCGCGCCCATCAGGGTGCCGCCGATGCAATAACCGACCGTATTGACCCGGTCCTGACCGGTCTGGTCCATGACCTTCTGGGTGGCGCGGTAGATGCCCTTTTCCAGATAGTCGTCGAAGCCGAAGCCGGCCTTGTCCTTGTCCGGGTTGACCCACGAACAGATGAAGACGGTGAACCCTTGCGCCGACAGCCAGCGGATCATGGAATTCTTGGGCTGGAGATCCAGAATGTAGAACTTGTTGATCCACGGCGGGAAGATCAGCAGCGGGATGGCGCGCTGTTTGTCGGTGGCGGCGTCGAACTGGATCAGTTCGAACAGCTCGTCGCGCCAGACCACCTGGCCGGGGGCGGTGGCGACGTTCTCGCCGACCTTGAACTGGCCGTAGTCGGCCTGGCTGATCTTCAGCGAGCCGTCGCCTCGCTCCATGTCGGCGGCGAAATTCTGCATGCCCTTGACCAGGCTCTCGCCATTGGTGGCCATCAACTCCTTCAGCGCCATCGGATTGGAGGCGAGGAAGTTCGACGGTGAGAAGGCGTCGGTCAGCAGGCGGGTGAAGAACTCGGCCCGGCGCTTTACGCGCGGATCGACATCGTCGGCCGACGAGATCAGGTCGTTCAACCAGTTGGACGACAACAGATACGAGCGCCGCATCATGTCGAACATCGGGTTCTCGGCCCATTCAGGCGCGGCGAAACGCTTGTCGCGGGGCAGGGGCGCGGCCTCGGAGGCCTGGCCGGTGGCGGCGCGGGCCGCGTCGGTCCACAGGTCCATATAGCCCTTGAACAGCTCAGCCTGGGCCTGGAACAACCGGTCGGGCCGCCCGGCGAGCGATGTCATCACCGAGGTCATGGCCGGGGCGACATTGAAGGGGTCCGGCGACAGGGCGGCGGGGCGATCGGCCTGTTTCAGGGCGGCGTCGGCGATGACCTGCTGGGCAGTCAGGGCGGCTCGGGCCAGGTTCATCGACAGCTGCTCGATGGCGTCGCGCGACGGGGCTTCGGTCTCGGCGCCGGGGGGTGGGACGGCCGCCTGCGGCGGCGGCGCGGATGCGGCTGCGACGGGCGGCGGCTCGGCTGCAGGCGAGGCGGATTTGGGCGTGGCGGCCTTCTTCCTGGAGGCGGTCTTGGTTTTGGATGCGGCGCTGCGGGCCGGGGCCTTGGTCGTGGGACGTCTAGTCTGGGCCATGGGCCGCTCCTGTCGTGCTTTCGCGCGGGCTCAGGATGGCATATGACCGGCGACGGAATGAACGCAAGTCTGCAGCGAATCGAATCCTGGGCGCGTCTCGTCGCCGCCGTCGCCCTGGCCGGCGCGGTCAGCGGCTGCATGGCGTATGATCCGTTCAACCAGACCATCGACCCGAACTCGCCGGCGGCCCAACGGGTCGCGGCCCTGGCCCGAGCCGATCAGAGCTATCCGCGCTGGGCGGATTTTCCCGCCGCGCCGCAAAATGTCCCGACCGACGCCGACATTCGCAATCGCGTTCTGGGGCTGGAGACGGCCGAATTGCAGTTGAACCGGCAGGTGTCGGCGATCGACTGGACGCTGACCGAGGCCGATGGCGAGCCGTGGGCGATCCGTTCGCGCAACCGAATCGACCCGCGCCTCGCGCGGCCCGTCGATCCGGACGTTCTGGCCGAAGCCCTGACCTGGGCCCGGCGAATGCGCGAGCGGTCCGAACCTCCGCCGCCGATCAACTACTAGAGGGTCGCCTTGGGCGAGCCCTTTCTCGGCGTTGGCAAGTCCGCTCTCGGGCGCGCCTGGCGAGCGCGCGCAGCCAATCCGCGGGCGGTGACGGCGATCCAGCGGGCGCAGAACCTGTCAGAGCCGGTGGCGAGAGCCATCGCCTCACGCGGCGTGACGCCTGAGGCGGCGCCGGACTATCTGAGGCCGACGCTCAAGGCGTTGTTTCCTAACCCCTCCAGCTTTCAGGACATGGATGAGGCGGCGCGCGCCCTGATCGATGCGCTTCAGGCCGAGGCCGATATCTGGGTGCTGGCCGACTATGACGTCGACGGAGGATCCTCGGCGGCGCAGTTGATCCGCTGGTTCCGGGTCATGGGCCGGGAGCTTTCGATCTATGTGCCGGATCGCCTGACCGAGGGGTACGGCCCCAGCGCGCTGGCCTTCCAGCGCATGAAGGATGCCGGTGCGGCGCTGGTGGTCACGGTCGACTGCGGGGCGGCGGCGCATGAGGCGCTCAATGCAGCGGCCGATCTGGGACTGGAGGTGGTGGTGGTGGACCATCATCTGATGCGCGGCGCACCGCCCCAGGCGCGGGCGGTGGTCAATCCGAACCGCAATGACGACACCTCTGGCCAGGGCAATCTGGCGGCGGCGGGGGTGGTCTTCGTGCTGCTGGCGGCGCTGAACCGGGAGGCGCGGGCGAGGGGCCTGTTCGCCGAGCGAGCCGAGCCCGACATCCGGCGCTGGCTGGATCTGGCGGCGCTCGGCGCGATCTGTGACGTGACGGCCCTGACCGGGTTTAACCGGGCGATCGCGTCCCTGGGCCTTCAGGTGATGTCGGGCTGGGGCAACCCTGGCCTGAAGGCGTTGTTGGCGGTGGCCGGCAGCGAACCAGGCGAGGCGACGCCCTTCCACGCGGGATTCGTGCTTGGGCCGCGGATCAACGCCGGCGGGCGTATCGGTCGGTCGGATCTGGGCGCTCGGCTGTTGTCCAGCGACGATGTAGGCGAGACCGTCGAACTCGCTCGCCAGTTGGACGCCCTCAACCTCGAACGACGCGACATCGAGCGCGAGATTACCGAGCAGGCGGCTGATCAGGTCGAGCGCGCGTCCAATTTCGATCCGAATGCGCCGGTGATCCTGGCGGCGGGGGAGGGCTGGCATCCGGGCGTGATCGGGGTGGTGGCTGGGCGGCTGAAGGAGCGATGGCGCCGGCCCGTGGTCGTGGTCGGACTGGATGGAGCCGCTGGCGTCGGCAAGGGCTCGGGCCGCTCGATCCCCGGGGTCAATCTGGGCCGGGCGGTGCAGGAGGCCTTTGACGAGGGTCTGCTGCTGGCGGGGGGGGGACACGCCATGGCGGCCGGGCTGACGGTGCGGACCGAGATGTTGCCGGATCTGCGGGCCTTCCTGTCGGAGCGGCTGGCCGCTGAGGCCCAGGCGGCGATCGAAACCGACGCCCTGGAGATTGATGTTCTGACCAGCGCGCGCGGGGCGGACAGGTCGCTATACGAATCGTTCCAGGCGCTCGCCCCGTTTGGGCCTGGAAACCCGGAACCGACCTTTGTGCTGCCGGGCGTGTCGGTGAGAGATGCGCGGGTTCTGAACAACGGCCACGTCAGCTGCCGGCTGGCCGACGCCGACGGAGCCAAGATCCGGGCCATCGCCTGGCGGGCGGCGGAAACCGAGGCGGGCAGGGCCTTGCTGGGCGGGAGCGCGACGCTGGACGTGGCGGGCCTGCTCAAGGCTGACGACTGGAACGGCCGGCGCGGCGTGCAGTTCGAGATCCTGGATGTTCACGACCCGCGCCGCGCCGCCTGACGGGGCTTGCGTCGGCAAAACGGGGCGGCTATATCGCCCGCTCCGCAGCGCGTGGTCCCTTCGTCTATCGGTTAGGACGTCAGGTTTTCAACCTGAAAAGAGGGGTTCGATTCCCCTAGGGACTGCCACTGCGGGATTTCCCAGACATCGTTAGTCATGGCTCTGTGGGCTGTTGTCGCGTGCGCCTTGAACCGGGCGGGCGAAGCGCCACATAGTCTTCACAATGCCCGCCGAGAGTCGGGGGCAGGGACCGGGCCCGGCGTGCGGGATGGTCCTGTCGGTCGGGCGTCTCAAGCGACGACGGCCAGGAGAGTTGTATGTCCGAACCCCACGTCCTGCCGGTTCTGCCGCTCAGAGACATCGTCGTCTTCCCGCACATGGTCGTGCCCCTGTTTGTCGGGCGCGATAAATCCGTGCGCGCGCTTGAGGCGGTGATGCGCGGCGGCAAGCAGATCCTGCTGGCCACCCAGAAGAATTCAGTCGACGACGATCCGGCGCCCGAGGCGATCTACGCAGTCGGCGTGGTCGCCAATGTGCTGCAACTGCTCAAGCTGCCTGACGGCACGGTGAAGGTGCTGGTCGAGGGCAAGGCCCGGGCCCGCATTGACGGCTTCACGGACTGCGCGGACTATTTCGAGGCTCGCTATTCGGACCTTCCCGACGAGCTTGAAGAGCCGGGCGAGGTCGAGGCCCTGAGCCGGGCCGTGGTCGAGCATTTCGAAAACTATGTGAAGCTGAACAAGAAGGTGCCGCCCGAGGCGCTGTCGGCGATTCCGAACATCACGGATCCGTCGGTGCTTGCGGATTCGGTCGCCGCTCATCTGGCGGTCAAGATCGCCGACAAACAGGGTCTGTTGGACACCCTGTCGGTGGCGCGGCGACTGGAGCGGGTGTTCGGCCTGATGGAGGGCGAGATTTCGGTCCTGCAGGTCGAAAAGAAGATCCGCAGCCGCGTCAAACGCCAGATGGAGCGCACCCAGCGCGAGTACTATCTGAACGAACAGATGAAGGCGATCCAGCGTGAGCTGGGCGACCAGGACGATCAGCGCGATGAGCTGATGGAGCTGGAAAAGCGCATCCGCAAGACCAAGCTGTCCAAGGAGGCGCGGACCAAGGCCGACGCCGAGCTGAAGAAGCTGCGCAACATGAGCCCGATGTCGGCGGAATCGACGGTGGTGCGCAACTACCTGGACTGGCTGCTGTCGATCCCGTGGGGCAAGGCCCGGCAAAAGCCGATCGATCTGAACAAGGCCGAGGCCATCCTCGAGGAGGATCACTACGGCCTGGAGAAGGTTAAGGAGCGCATCCTTGAGTACCTGGCCGTACAGGCGCGCACCGGCAGTTTGAAGGGCCCGATCCTGTGCCTGGTCGGACCGCCTGGCGTCGGCAAAACCTCGCTGGCCAAGTCCATCGCCAAGGCCACCGGCCGTGAATATGTGCGGATGTCGCTGGGCGGCGTGCGCGACGAGGCCGAGATCCGCGGCCATCGCCGCACCTACATCGGCTCTATGCCTGGAAAGATCATCCAGTCGATGAAAAAGGCCAAGACGACCAACGCTTTCATCCTGCTGGATGAGATCGACAAGCTGGGCGCCGATTGGCGCGGCGATCCGTCTTCGGCCCTGCTGGAGGTGCTGGATCCGGCCCAGAACAACACCTTCGGGGACCATTATCTGGAGGTCGACTACGATCTGTCGCCGGTCATGTTCGTGACCACGGCCAACAGCCTGAACATGCCCCAACCCTTGCTGGACCGCATGGAGGTGATCCGCATCTCGGGATACACCGAGGATGAAAAGGTCGAGATCGCCAAGCGCCACGTCCTGCCCAAGCTGGCCAAGGACCACGGCTTGAAGGACGGTGAATGGGTGGTGCCGGACGCGGCGATCCGCGACCTGATCCGCTACTATACTCGCGAAGCCGGCGTACGGAGCCTGGAGCGCGAGCTGGGCGGCCTGGCCCGCAAGGCGGTGCGCGAAATGGCCAAGGACAAGGTGGTTTCGATCACCGTCGACGATGCGCGGCTGGCCCGCTACGCCGGGGTGCGCAAATATCGCCACGGCGAGACCGACGACCATGACCAGGTCGGCATTGTCACGGGCCTGGCCTGGACAGAGTTCGGCGGCGACATCCTGACCATCGAGGCGGTGAAGATGCCCGGCAAGGGGCGCATGACCGTCACCGGCAACCTCAAGGAGGTGATGAAGGAGTCGATCTCGGCGGCTGCGTCCTACGTTCGCGCGCGTTCGCTGGAGTTCGGAATCAAGCCGCCGGTGTTCGAAACGACGGACGTTCACGTTCACGTTCCGGACGGCGCCACGCCCAAGGATGGGCCCTCGGCCGGCATCGCCATGGTCACGGCCATGGTCTCGGTCCTGACCGGAAACCCGATCCGCAAGGATATCGCCATGACCGGCGAGGTGACCCTGCGCGGACGCGCCACGGCGATCGGCGGGCTGAAGGAGAAGCTGCTTGCGGCGCTCCGGTCGGGCATCAAGACGGTCCTGATCCCTCAGGAAAACGTCAAGGATCTCGAAGACATTCCGGCCAATGTGAAGAATGCGCTGGAGATTATTCCGGTATCGACTGTGGACGAGGTGCTCAAACACGCCCTGACAGGTCCGCTCACCCCGGTGGAATGGGACCCGGAGGCCGAGCCGCTGCCCAGGCCGGTGGCGGGCGACGGCCCCGGCGGGGCTGTCGCGCACTAGGTCGATCCGCTCAATCCCTTATAAAAACGCCGTTCCCGAGCCTCGGGGACGGCGTTTCTCTTTTGACGCGAGGGGATTCCTTGTCTCTAATGCCGGGCATGAGGCGCAGTGAGTCGCGGATCGCGATCTCACCAAGGCCTCCAATGGGTTGGGAGACCACACAATGACCAAAGCCGAACTCATCGCCGCCATGGCGGACGGAGCCGGGCTCTCCAAGGAACAGGCCAAGAAGGCGCTCGACGCTTTCACCGACAGCGTCACCGCCTCGCTCAAGAGCGGCAATGACGTGCGTCTGGTCGGTTTCGGCACCTTCGCCGCCGTGACCCGCAAGGCCGGCATGGCGCGCAACCCGCGCACCGGTGAAACCGTGCACCGCGCGGCCTCCAAGACCGCGCGCTTCCGCGTCGGCGAAGGCCTGAAGACCGCCCTGAACGGCTAAGCCGAACAGGCATTGAGTTGGGGGAGGGCGCGGGCTAAGGCTCGCGCCCTTTCTCTTTGGGGGCGGCTAGCTCAGCGGTAGAGCGTCTCGTTTACACCGAGAGGGTCGGGGGTTCGATCCCCTCGCCGCCCACCATTGCCTGACAATGGGGACAAAGAAAAAGGGCCGCCGGCAAGCCGGCGGCCCTTTCTATTTCAGTGGACCGTCTAGAATCGGAAGCTGGCCCGCAACAGCAGCGCATACCGCAGATAGTCATCGAGCATTTCGGCGTCGGCCTCGATGGACAGGAAGCCCAATTCGTTGCCCAGGTTCAGACGCAAGCCGACGATAGGTCCGCCGCCCTCCATGTTGTCGCCATTCAGCGTGAAGGGCGTGCCGGTCGAGATAAAGCTGGCGACCGTAGAGCCCGGATCGTGCGAGATGATCTGGCGGTAGCCAACCCGAATTTCGGGGCGCAGCCAGCGGTTCTCGCCGAAGCCCGCGCCGATCGACACGGCCACCGTGGACGACAGGATGTGTCCCTCACGGTCTTCGTAGGCAAGATCAAATCCGGCGCCGCCCCCGTTCTCTTCGTGGGCGTCCTCACTCAGGCGGAAGTATTCAACGAAAGCTTCGGGGCGGATGCTCCAGCGTCCCGTCTGATAGTCGTAGGCCGCACCGGCCGCGAGGGCGAGGCTGTAGCCGTTCCAATCAGATTCGTTGCGGCGATTGATGCCGGGCGCAACCAACTGGCGAACGCTGTCGAAGCTGGCGAAACCAACGGCCGCGCGCGACCAAACATTCCAATGGACGCCCTGGGCGCGCCAATAGAGCCCCAGTTCGAGAAGTTGTGCGCTGAGCACCTCTTCGGCCTCGGATTCGGGGTCTTCCAGATCGGAAGACGTCAGGGCGACCGACAGGCCGAAAGCGCCCAGGTCGCTGCCCCGCTCGATCCCGCCGGCGAAGCCGAAGCCTTCCGACCGGAACCCATAGGCCTGGCCGCGATCTTTGTCGGCGTAGAAGTTGATTTCCTGAAGCCAGGCGCTCGTTTCACCCGCACCGGCCGGATGGCCGCGCCCCGAAAGGGCCCGCGTCACGGCATCGACACCTGTCGCCAACGAGATCAACGAGCCGCCGGAATGCTCTGGCAGCATCTGTTCGTACAGGTTGAAGAAGTCATCGCGACCGGTCTGCCCGAGGAACGCGTCGAGCAATTCCTGGTCGCTGGAGAGGGCCTCGTAGAAGGCGCCGTAGGCCGCAGTCTCGGACGCGATAAACCCGAACTCCGCCGACGTCCTGTGTCGGGCGTCGATATAGACTTGGTTCAAGGTGCTGTCGACGCCAGCGGAGACGACGTACATGTAGGGCGAGTTGGCTTGGAGGCGGGACTGGTCAAGGTCCCCCGCCGTGATCGTCGTCGCCTGAATAATGACGAAACGGGTCGGATCAACCAGCAGACTCGTGAACCGGGCGCCGAGTCCGGCTCCGGACGTGATATTGGCCGTGCCGTTCACAATGAAGCCGCCGGCGGTCTGGTTTGTACCATCAACCGTGACCAGCAGATCGCTGTCGGCTCCGAGAGAAAGCCCGGAAATCGTCGTCGCGCCGGTCTGGCCGGCGGTCAGGGTGCCATCAACAATGTTGATGTCGAGCAGGCCATCGGCATCCGTGATGGCGCCCGTGATATGGGCGCCGCCGTCCACCAGCAAGGTGTCCGCGCCGGCGCCAAACTCAATATCCCCGTTCACTTCGCCGTTGAGGAACTCAACATTGTCGGCCCCGGAGCCGAGAATGATATCGCCGTTGATGGACGGCTCGTCGAAGTCGTCAACGCCATCTCCATCGGCGTCGGAGTCGGGCTGACCGTCGCCAAGGTCGTCGCCATCGATGAGTCCGTCCTGGATCAAGGTCACGCCGCTCGTGTTCGCGCTTAGATCGATAGCGACAGCGCGGCCCGTAATGACTTCATCCGAGGCGTCCGTGTTGCTGTCGTCCGTATCGTCGTCATCGTCGGTCGGGATGATGACGGCGCGGATCGTGCCGGTGTTGGTGACGGAGGTCAGGGAGCCCGAGGCATCGCGAATTCCATACGCGTTGCCGTCCTCACCGCGGATCACAGCGAGGATGTTGCCGTCGTTGTCGATCGAGGACACGGTCGCGCCGGCGCGGATGTCGATTGCGGTGGCGTCGAAGGCGGCGTCGCCATTCCCGAACGCCTGAATTCCGCCGATGCTTCTGATCATGGGAACCGTAGCGCCAGCATCGACGACGAAAGCCGAGCCGTTCGCGTTGTAGGAGATGGACTCAATGCCGCCGGAGTTGAAAACGCCGCCGTCGATGGTGACCGCCATGCCTCCGTCGAGCCCGATCCGCAGGCCTGTGGCTTCAATTCCGTCATAGACGCCCGAGCCGAGGATCGAGCCGTAGTTGATGAAGCCGTAGGCTCGGTCTCCCGTCCCGACGACCCCCAGGGTGACGGTGTTGGTCATTGAGCCAATTTCAACACCAGGCGCCGAGCCAAACGAGGTGATGACCGAGTCACGTTCCTGCTGGTCGATAATGCCGTCGCCGTCGGCGTCGGGATCGTCGTCGTCGTCGATGCCGTCATTGTCGTCGTCGTCGTCGCCGGCGACGTCGATGCGGCTGAGGTCGACCAAAACGCCGCCGGTGACGTTCCCCGAAATCGACAGGGCGGCGCCGCCGATCAGGAGGTCGTCCGGTTCAAGGTCGTCAACATCGACCCCGGTGACCGCCGTGGTGTAGCGGAAGCCGGACGAACTGATGATGCCGCCGATTGTCACGTGTCCGTTGACGTCACCCTCGATTCCGAAGCCCACCGAGTTTTCGCCGGATACATCGACGTTGCCGCCCATGAAAATATCGCCGGTCACCGTGCCGGTGGTTCGCACGCCGTAGGAATCAGAGCCCGTGACGACGATCCCGCCGACATTTCGGAGATTGCCGATCAAGTCGGTCTCGACGGAGATGCCGGCGGACTGGTTGCCCACAACCGTGATAGGGCCGCTTGAGCTGATATCACCCGTCAGTGCGCCGGGGCCTACGACGCGGATGCCATAGCGGCCCGTTCCCTGAGCGAAAACTCCGTCCAGGTCGCCGTCGCCATCGGAGTCCGTCGGGGTGTAGGTTTCGGTGATCAGGATGGTGCCGCCGTTGGTGACGTCGCCCGAGTTTCCGCCCACGACGAGAATGCCCGTCGTATTGTTTGCGGCGCCCCTCATCTCAATCACGCCACCGCTTTCGTTGGTGACGTCGTGACTTGAATCCAGTGTGACGGCTGCGCCGGTGCTGACGCGAATGGTCCCCCCGTTCCCGATGGTGATCGAGCTTGGATTTCCATTGTTCGCCGTCGACGTCGTGATCGGCGTCGTGCGTACATTGCTGATCACCGTCTGGGCGGCGGCGCCGGAGGCCATCATCAGCGGGGCGAGCGCGACGGCCGCCGCAAGCTGGATACGCATCAAATGAGACCCCTAGGACTGTTTCGCGCACAAACCGGCCGCCCGTTGAACGGACCGCCGCGAAAGCCCCAACTTTATTGTTTTTGGGGCGAATGCAAGGCGAACTTAGCCGGATGCGGCGATCTGCGCCAAGGCCGTTGCGTACTGTCTATCAAAGTGATATCACTTTGACATCAAATAGGGGATTGTCATGGAAACTCAGATCACGGCCTCGACGGAATATCCCGCCAAGGCCTCCAGCGGCATCGCCATGCTGCTTTTGTCGCTCGCGCTTATGGTTGGCGGCGTTTTGCTGGCCATCAACGCCGTGGCTGGCGTGAACGGCCCGAGCCTCATGGTTCTGGGTGGAGGTTTGAGCGTCCTGGCCGGACTGTTCCTTCTGTGCGGACTTTATTCCGTCCAGCCAAACGAGGCGGTCGCGATCCTGTTGTTTGGCGACTATCGAGGCACGGACCGCAAGGCGGGCCTGCGCTGGGTTGTGCCGTGGTACAGCCGCAAGAAGGTGTCGATGCGGGTGCGCAACGTCACCTCGGACAAGCTGAAGGTGAATGACAAGCGCGGCAGCCCGATCGAGATCGCAGCCAATGTGGTCTGGCGGGTGCGCGATTCGGCCCAGGCGCTGTTCGACGTGGATGATTTCGCGGCGTTCGTGAACATCCAGATCGATACGGCGCTGCGCGACATCACCTCATCGTACGCCTACGACCACGGTGATGATCACGAGCCGACCCTGAGGGCCGACGCCGAGCTGATCGCCGAGAGGTTGCGCGCGGAGCTGAATCAGCGCGTGAGCGTGGCCGGCATCGCTATTGATGAAGCCCGCCTGGCCCATCTGGCCTACGCATCCGAGATCGCCGGCGCCATGCTTCGGCGCCAGCAGGCTGAAGCGATCCTGTCTGCGCGCCGCCTGATCGTGCAGGGCGCGGTTGAAATGGTCGAAAATGCGCTGGAGCGCCTGAGCGAGCTCAACGTCGTGGAGCTGGACGAGGATCGCAAGGCGGCCATGGTTTCAAACCTGCTGGTCGTCCTGTGCGCCGACCGCGAGGCGCAGCCCGTGGTCAACACCGGCACGCTCTACGGCTAGGCGAATGCCTGACCGTCAGAAACCCCAGGGCCGCAAGGCGTTTCTGCTGAGGATCAATCCGCAGACAATGGCGGCCGTCGAGAAACTCGCGGCCGCCGAACTGCGCAGCGTCAACGCCCAGATTGAATGCCTGGTGCGCGAGGCGCTGAGCGCGCGAAACCGAGGCGACGGCTGAGCTTGGCCAAACGGCGCCGTTGACCTTGCATCCCGATTAAGCTTGGTGCGTTAGGCGAGCGGAACCTCCGCTTCGGGACGCGTCGCCGCCATGGTCATGGACGCCTGGGAACAGGATCAGAAGTGGGTCTTCACCCTTGAGGAGAAGATCGCCGACACGCTCCGACGCCTCGACCGCAATGGTGATGATACGCGGCCCCGACTGGTCGACACGACCATGCAGTACGCGCCGGTTTCGGGCGGAGTGAAGCGGTACCTGAGGTCCAAGTCCGACTGGCTCGAACAGAACCGGCCTGGCATCCGTCACGCCATGCTCGTGCCGGGAAAGCGCACACGGGTTCGCGGTGACCGGACGGTGACGGTGGCGGCGCCGCGGGTGCCTTTTGGGGCTGGATACCGCTGGCCGATTTCCCGAAAATCCTGGTCGACCTGGCTGCAGTCGCTGAATCCAGCGGTGATTGAGGCCGGCGATCCCTATGGCCCAGGCGTGGCGGCCATCGAGGCTGGCCAGGTGCTTGGCGTGCCGGTGATCGGCTTCTGCCATTCCGATCCCGCCTATCTGGCGTCTATTCACTGGGGCCAGTGGGCGGCCAAGCCGATTGAAAAGCGGTGGGGAGAGATCTTCGGTCAGTTCGACCGGGTCATCGCACCGAGCAAATTCATTGCGGGTCGCCTTAGGGAAGCCGGCGTCGAGCGCATCGTTGAGCGGCCCCTGGGCGTTGACATCGAGGCCTTCCACCCAGACCACAGTGACCGTGAGGCGGTCAGGCGGGAGCTCGGCGTCAAATCGGCCGAGCGATTGCTGGTCTTCGCCGGACGCGCCGCCAAAGAGAAGAACGTCGACGTGATCATCTCGGCGGTGGAGAAGCTCGGCTCGCCCTATCGCCTGTTGCTGGTCGGGGCGGCGGATGGCCTGCCCATAGACGGTGGCCAGATCATCTCCTTGCCGTTCCAGCAGGATACGCGGGCCGTAGCGCGGTTGATGGCGTCGTGCGACGCCTTCGTTCACGCCAATGACAAGGAACCATTCGGCCTGGTGGCGCTGGAGGCCATGGCCAGCGGCCTGCCGGTCGTCTGCACCAGCCGAGGCGGTGTGTCCGAAACCGTGGACGAGACTGTCGGCGTCAAGTCGCCGAGCCTGAAGGTCTCGGACTATGCGGGAGCTATAGAGCGACTGTTTGAACACGATCTGGAGGCCATGCGCCTCGCGGCTCGCCAGCGCGCGGTCAGCCGATATGCGTGGAACACGGTCTTCGACGAGCTGTGCAGGGTCTATGCAGAGGCGTCGGGCGTTGAGGCCTTCGTTGAGGCCCGGCCCGATCTCGACGCCGAGGCGCGCTGAGATCCAGAAATGCAAAGCGCCACTTCCTTGAGAAGGAAGTGGCGCGAGTGACGGGGCTCGAACCCGCGACCTCCGGCGTGACAGGCCGGCACTCTAACCAACTGAGCTACACCCGCGTACATCCTTCGTCGGGGCGGGCCCGGCGAAGGCGCGTCGTTTAGGCGGCGTCGCCGGGGGGTGTCAAGCGGCGCGATCCGCATTTTCGCGCGTGATCGGCGACGCCCGCCCGGTTTCGCGGTCGGACCTCGTTCAGACGCGTGGCGGCGGGCTTCAGACAAACGCAGGACATCGCGGTGGCGCCGGTGAGATCACAGTTTCCAACCGGGGGGGCTGGGCCGCGAGCCTGGTCCGTCAGGCCAGGGCGCACAGGGTTGGCTGCGACGCGGTGCCGGCGGTCAGGAACCCGTCAGGGGCGTAGGGCAACCCGTATCCGAACAACCTGGCTCGGCGGTGGTGGCGGCGGCCTCGACCTCGGCCGAGCCTCCGCCGGCGATCAGCAGGGCCAGCTCTGCGCCCAACTGCAGGTCCGGAAGGTGGCCGAAGGCGTGCCGGACCAGCACTCCATTGCGGTCGAACAGCAGGGTCGTGGGGGTTCCGTTCATGGCGTAGGCGCGCATGGTCTGGGGTAGAGGATCGCCGTCGCCTGGTGCATCGACGCCGATCGGGAAACTGATGCGGTATTCGTGCAGGAATGCCGCCAGCGCCTGCGGCTCCATGGCGGCGTGGTGCTCGAATACCGTGTGCAGGCCGATCACGGCCAGATCTTCTTCGCGAAAGGTTGCGCGCACCTTCTGGGCCTGGGGCAGGCTGTGGCTAACGCAGGACGGGCACAGCATCTGAAAGGCGGTCAGGATGATCGGACGTCCCCGAAGCGCGGTCAGCGAAAGGGGCTGCTGCGTATTGAACCACTGGGTGGTCCGCCATTCGGGTGCGGGGGGCGGGGTGTTCATCGGCCTGCGCTACTTCTGACGCAATCCAGGCCGTCAGGGAAGCACGCAACGCGCGGCGCGGTCAGGCGGCTCGGGACGGCAACCGCGCCCGCGCCGAAACGGGGTCCAGCCATGTCGTCAGCGTTTCCAGCAAGATCGCCTGGGTGACGGGCTTGGCCAGGAAGTCGTCCATGCCCGCATCCCGGCACGCCGCCTCGCTTTCCGCCCGACATTCAGCGCTGACCGCCAGGATCGGCGCATTGGCGGCCGGACCGGGCAGGGCGCGAATCTGACGGCTGGCCTCATAGCCATCCATCCTGGGCATCCTGAGGTCCATCAGGATGATGTCATAGGCGCCGGTGCGTGTGGCCTTGACGGCTTCCTCACCATCGGCGGCGTAGTCGACCTCGCAGCCGTAGGTGCGCAACATCAGGCCCAGGATTTCGCGGTTAGCGGCGTGGTCATCGACCACGAGCAGGCGCGGCGCCCGATCTGGCTCGGTTGCGCCCGCCGCCTGGCAGGCCCGCTCCATCGGCACGGTCAGCGTGATGCGGGCGCCCAAGCCGGGGCTGCTGTCGACCACCCAATCGCCCCCCAGGGCGCGAAGCAGGCGATGCGCCAGGGCCAATCCGATTCCGACCCCCTCCTTGGCGCGATTGAGCGAGCCGTCACCCTGACGAAAGGCCTCAAGCAGCTCGGGCAGATGGGCGGTGTCAAATCCTGCCCCTGTGTCGAACACGGTCAGGCGCGCGCCTGTTTCAACAGCCTCTACCTCGATCCCGATGTGTCCGTGTTCGGTGAATTTGGCGGCGTTGTGAACCAGCAGACGCAGCACCTGGCGCAAGCGGCGCGGATCGCCGACGAAATGGGACTCGGCTCCGAGCCTGTCTTCGAAGCGTACGTCGAGGGACCGGTTGCGAATGTTCTGCCGGGTGTAGTCCAGCAGCGTCCGTACCGTGTCGCGAAGGTCGAAGGCCTGTGTCGCTACCGAGAGGTCGGCGCGCGCAAAATCTATCATATCGTCGACCAGCTCCAGGGCGTGGGCGTTGGCTAGAGAGATTTTGCTGATCTTGTCGCGGGTCTCGTCTCCGAGGCTCTGATCGGCCGCAGCGAGCGACGCGAAGCCTGCGACCTGACCGAGCGGCGTGCGCAGCTCGTGGCTGATCATGTTGAGAAAGCGCCGCTTGGCCTCCGTCGCCTGCGCCGCGAGCTGGGCGGCGACAGCCAGGCGAGCCGCGTCCTGGCGCGCGCGCGCGCTGCGCAGCTCTAGGCGCCTCTGCAGGCGCAGCCGTTCGCTGACCACCGTGGAAGCCGGGTAGATGGTGACCAGGATCGCCGCCATGAACACATAGAAGGAGGGGAGGCGCATGGTGATGTCGGTTCCCGCGCTGACCCCCTCACGCGAGACGCCAAATGCAAACGCCTCGAATGCTGAAGGCTCGTAGAGAAAGCCGATGGTCGTAACGGCCGCCAGCACGACGACGCTGATCGCCGCCTGTCTTGGAGTCAGCCGCAGGGCGATCAGCAGCAACGCAGGTAATATCGCCGCCACGGGCAAGGGGATGATCCGAAGGCAAACCGCCCCTGCGAACAGGGCCGCGCCGCCGATCAGCAGATACCCTTCCACCAGGCTGGCCTGATGTTCTCCCTGGGGGAGCGCGCGCTGCGAGAGGATGACGATGGCGGGCGTGACTACGAGGCAGCCGAGCAACTCAACGCTGACCCAGCTGGCGAAATAGAGGTTGAACAGCTCAGGGCTGATCTGGATCAACCACAGGCCCAGCAGGGCCGCTAGAACGACCGCCGGGGCGGCGGCAAGCAAGGCGAAACGCGCGAGTCGGACCGGACGACCGAGTTGCAAGGCCGCGCCGCAAAAGCGACGGGCGATGAGGGCGACGACGATGGCCTCCGCCGCGTTGAGCAGACTGAAGGTCAAGGCCGTGTCCAGGCCGCGCGCGCGGATCAGAATATCGAACGCGAGGTTTAGGCCCACGCAGGCAGCCAGAACAATGATCGCCTTGCGGCGCTCCAGCAGCAGCAGGCCGGCGGCGAGGACGCCGTTGGCTGGCCAGACCGCTACAGCGCCAAACAGGTACTGGCAGGCGTGCGACAGGCCGAGCGACGCCACGAACAAGGCGACAAAGCTCCAGCCTGGGAATCGCGTGGCGGCGGCGCCGTCGTGCCGGAACAGACGCCAGGGCGTCGGCCGGGAACGGTTGCTATGGACGGGTCGGGTCATGCGGTTCGTAGCTTGACGGATCACGCCTCTAGTCGGGTGACGATGGCCATTGGGGGTGCGAAAGCGACTCGAAGGAACGGCCGGATCGTGATGAGGTCGAGACGACCCACTACCGGGTGAACTGGTGAACGCAGACTGCGACCGGTGAATGGGGCGATCCCACCATCGATGGTAGACCGAGTCTAAGCTCCTACTCTTGAAAAAGTCCTAGCTCTATTTGCGACCTTTCTTGAGAATTGATCGCAAAGAAACCGGCCCGCCAAGGGTTTGAACGGGCCGGGGGTTCGGTCTAAGAAGCCCCGATTCCGCCGTCTTTCTGCGGCCCGGACCCTTCCGCATGAACGCATTCCTGCTCGAATATCTACCGATCCTGATCTTCATGGCTGTTGCGGCCGTGCTGGGCCTAGCTTTCATTGTCGCCGCGCTGGTGCTGGCGCCCTCGAATCCGGACGCCGAGAAACTCTCGGCCTATGAGTGCGGCTTCAACGCCTTCGACGACGCGCGCATGAAATTCGACGTCCGGTTCTATCTGGTGTCGATCCTGTTCATCATCTTTGACCTGGAAGTGGCCTTCCTGTTCCCCTGGGCGGTGACCCTGACGGACCTGGGCCGAGGCGACATGGTGTTCGCCTTCTGGTCGATGATGGTGTTTCTGGGCGTGCTGACGGTCGGCTTTCTCTATGAGTGGAAGAAGGGAGCCTTGGAATGGGAGTGATCGTTCCGGCCGGTTCGGCGGCGCGTTCGACCGTCGAGGGCTATGATCCCAAGGTTCACGACCGCTTTTTCGAAGCGGTCAACTACGAGTTGGGCGAAAAGGGCTTCGTCACCGCACCGTTGGACGACGTCATCACCTGGGCCCGCACCGGCAGCCTGATGTGGATGACCTTCGGCCTGGCGTGCTGCGCGGTTGAGATGATGCAGGCCTCGATGCCGCGTTTTGACGCCGAGCGCTTCGGCATGGCCCCGCGCGCCAGCCCGCGTCAGTCTGATCTGATGATCGTGGCCGGCACCCTGACCAACAAGATGGCTCCGGCGCTGCGCAAGGTTTACGACCAGATGCCGGATCCTCGCTACGTCCTGTCGATGGGCAGCTGCGCCAACGGCGGCGGGTATTATCACTACAGCTACAGCGTAGTGCGCGGGTGCGACCGGGTCGTGCCGGTGGACGTTTACGTTCCGGGGTGCCCGCCGACGGCGGAGGCGCTGCTGTACGGGCTGTTGCAGCTGCAGAAGAAGATCCGGCGCACGGGGACGATCAGACGATGAGCGGGGCGGGGACCGAAAAGGCCATGAAGGCCCTGGCCAGCACCGCCAAGAAGGCGTGCGGCAAGGCCGTGATCGAGACCAAGGTGGCCTTTGGCGAGGCCACGCTGACGGTCCGGCGCGAGCAGATTCTGCACGTCCTGAGTACGCTGAAGGATGAGCTGGGCTTCCAGCAGCTGGTCGATCTGTGCGGGGCGGACTATCCGGTGCGGGCCGAGCGGTTCGACGTAGTCTATCACCTGATCAGCCTGACCCGGAACGAGCGGATCCGCGTCAAGATCTCGACCGACGAGACCACGCCGGTCCCCAGCGCGATCCCGGTGTTCCCCAATGCGGAATGGTTCGAGCGCGAGGCGTTCGACATGTTCGGCGTCTTCTTCTCGGACCATCCGGACCTGCGCCGAATGCTGACCGATTACGGCTTCGAGGGGCACCCGCTGCGCAAGGACTTCCCGATGACCGGCTATGTCGAAGTCCGCTACGACGACGAGCTGAAGCGGGTGGTCTATGAGCCGGTCAAGCTGGCCCAGGAGTTCCGCAACTTCGACTTCCTCTCCCCGTGGGAGGGCGCCGACTACGCCAAATGGTCCGGCGTTCTGCCGGGCGACGAAAAGGCGAAGGGGTAGGGGATGGCCGACGACCTGAAACCCTCATCGCTGGCGTCGCTGGACGACGACCGCAAGTTCACCATCAACTTCGGCCCGCAGCATCCGGCGGCGCACGGCGTGCTGCGCCTGGTGCTGGAGCTGGACGGCGAGATCGTCGAGCGCGTCGATCCTCACATCGGCCTGCTGCACCGCGGCACCGAAAAGCTGATGGAGGCGCGCACCTACCTCCAGAACATCCCGTATTTCGACCGGCTCGACTACGTCGCGCCGATGAACCAGGAACACGCCTTCTGTCTGGCCATCGAGCGGCTGCTGGGGTTGGAGGTTCCGTACCGCGGCCAGTTGATCCGGGTGCTCTATTCGGAAATCGGCCGGATCCTGAACCATTTGATGAACGTCGGCTCCCAGGCCCTGGACGTCGGAGCCCTGACGCCGATCGTGTGGGTGTTCGAGGACCGCGAAAAGCTCATGGGCTTCTACGAGCAAGCCTCGGGCGCGCGCCTGCACGCCAACTACTTCCGGCCTGGCGGCGTTCATCAGGACCTGCCCCCTAAGTTGATCGACGATATCGAAACCTGGTGCGGGGAGTTCCCTGCGAACCTGGCCGATCTTGAAGGCCTGGTCACCGAGAACCGGATTTTCAAACAGCGCAACGTCGACATCGGTGTCGTATCCAAGGAGCAGGCCCTGACCTGGGGCTTCTCGGGCGTGATGCTGCGCGGCTCGGGCATCGCCTGGGATCTAAGAAAGTCCCAGCCCTACGAATGCTACGCCGAACTCGACTTCGAAGTGCCGATCGGCAAGAACGGCGACTGCTGGGACCGCTATCTCTGTCGCGTCGAGGAGATGAGAGAGTCTCTGAAGATCATACATCAATGCATTGATCGGCTGAGAAACAATCCGGGTCCGGTCTTGTCGACCGACCACAAGGTCACGCCGCCGCGTCGCGCCGATATGAAGCGGTCGATGGAAGCGCTGATCGAGCACTTCAAGCTCTACACCGAGGGCTTCCGGACGCCGCCGGGCGAGGTCTATGCCTCGGTCGAGGCTCCCAAGGGCGAGTTCGGCGTCTATATCGTTTCGGACGGCACCAACAAGCCGTACCGCTGCAAGATCGCGGCGCCGGGCTTCAAACATCTGCAGGCCATGGACTGGATGAACCGCGGCCATCTGCTGGCCGACGTCGCCGCCATCCTCGGCTCGCTCGACATCGTGTTCGGCGAGATCGACCGCTGATGTTCGACTGTCTGGCCATGGAGGTGGTGGACGCCCAGATCGAGGCCTGGCGGGCCCGCGATGCGTCGGCGTTTGTCCAGTTCTATGCGCCGGATGCGGTGATCAACATGGGGCCGGGCGATGAGGATCGGCTGGTCGGGCGCGGCGCTATTCTCGACCATTACGAAAACGCCTTCATCGAGATGCCGGCGGACGTTCATGTCGAGATCGCCAACCGGATCACCTCGGGCGAGTATGTCGTCGATGAAGAGGTCCAGCACGGCGACGGCTTCGCGGGCGAGGTGGTGGCGATCTACCGGGTTCAGGCCTGTCTGATCACGAGCGTCCAGTTCCTGCCGTGGGTGAACCATGAGGAAGGGGTCGCGGAATGAGCGGCCTGTGGATCGAGCCCGTCATCTACCCGGACCGCTGGATGTGGTTCTGTGGACTGATGGCGTTCAGCACCATCTTGACGGTCACGTTCTCGCCGCGTCGGCGGGCGGCCATCGGCTTGCTGCGTGTCGCGGCGGGGCGGGCCAGTCAGCTGGTCGTGCCGCTGGCGGGCGTGCTGGTGGTGCGGTCCGGCTTTCGTCAGGCCTATCTGGCTGACGGCCGGCCTTGGTGGGACGCCATGTGGATGAGCCTGGTGTGGATGATGGGTTTCATCTTCGTGGGGCGTCTGCTGGTGGCCAATGTGCCGCCGACGTCGATCTGGCTGCGCGATCTGCGCAAGGCTGGGGCCGATGTCTGGAAGGACCGGCTGGGCCGCTGGATCCGGAGCGCGGTCCGATGAGCGGCGTCTCCAAGCCTATTTCAGAACTGGTCCGTCAGGGCTGGTCTATTGAGAACTACGCGACCGCACTGGGATCGTACGGCGTGATCGAACATTGCTTCCACGTGAGCCGCTCGGGCGCGATGAAGATCGTGTGCGTCCGCGCCAGGATGCTCGGCTCGGGCGTGGAAGTCACGGAACTGGAGATCTAGATGTCGGCGCGTCGTCTCGCCAAGGAACAGCCCGCCTCGTTCGCCTTCTCCAAGGCGACGATGAAAACGGCTGAATGGTGGATCGCCAAATATCCGGCGGACCGTCGACAGTCGGCGGTGATCCCCATCCTGTGGCTGGTCCAGAAGCAGGAGGGCTGGGTTTCCGAGCCGGCCATGCGCGCCATCGCCGAGCTGTTGGAAATGCCCAAGATCCGGGTTCTGGAGGTCGCGACCTTCTACACCATGTTCCAGCTGGAGCCGGTTGGCTCGGCGGCTCTGATCCAGGTCTGCGGCACCACGCCGTGCATGCTGCGGGGCTCGGGCGAGCTGATGAAGGTCTGCGAAAAGCGGATTGGCCCGAAGGACAAGCTCAGCGCCGATGGTCGTTTCACCTGGCAGGAAGTTGAATGCCTGGGCGCCTGCGCCAATGCGCCGATGGCCCAGATCAATGACTATTATTTCGAGGATCTTACCGCCGCCGATATGGAGAAGATCATCGACGACTTCGCCGCCGGCAAGGCGCCCAAGCCGGGCCCGCGCGTGAAGCGTCAGACCTCGGCGCCGGAAGGCGAGCCGACCAGTCTCTCCGACTCGGCGCTGTACGACGGATCTCGAGCCAAGCCGATCAAGCTGCTTCCGAACGCGGCGCCCAAGGCCAAGAAAAAGAAGGAACCGGCGTGATGACCCGGCCCGATCTCAACAGCGCTGAAGGGCTGAGCGCCTACCGCGCAGAACTGCGCGACGTGGCCAAGCCGATGCGTCTGGCGGCGTTCGTCCTGGTTTTGATCGGCGCCGCCGTGGTGGTTTCGGGCGTGTGGCTGGATATGCCGGGCTGGGCCATCAACGCCGGCTATATCACGCTCGGCCTGGGCTGGGTGGCGATGGTCGCGGCCGTCTTCATGCGCACCCGTTATCACCGTCGCCGCATGGCGGAGCCTGAATGATGACCACGCAACAAACCGATCTGACGCGCGCGGCGCGGGTCCTGGCCCTGGCCGGAGCGGCGGACATGGTGCTGGGCCTGATCCTGGCGGGGCTGGCGTTTGCGGGCGTGGTCCGGGGAGGTCTGATGGTTGCGGTGCTGGGCTTGGTGGTTGCCCTTGCGGGCGTTGGCCTTTTGATGTGGGCGAGACACAAGGCTGGCCAGGATATGAGCTCGGGGAGCCGGAACTAGGACATGGTCGGAATTCTCGAAGACAAGGATCGCATCTTCACCAACCTGTACGGCTTCCATGACTGGGGCCTGGAGGGGGCGAAGCAGCGCGGCGCGTGGAACGCGACCAAGGACATGCTCGATCAGGGCGGGCCCTGGATCATCGACAACGTCAAAAACTCGGGCCTGCGCGGCCGGGGCGGGGCGGGCTTTTCGACCGGGCTGAAGTGGTCGTTCATGCCCAAGGAGGTCCGCGAAGGCCGTCCGCACTATCTGGTGGTCAACGCCGACGAGTCCGAGCCGGGCACCTGCAAAGACCGCGAGATCATGCGGCACGACCCGCACCTCTTGATCGAGGGCTGCCTGATCGCCTCGTTCGCGATGCAGGCGCACGCCTGTTACATCTATTTGCGCGGCGAATATGTGCTGGAACGCGAGCGCATGGAGGCGGCGGTCAAGCAGGCCTATGACGCCAAGCTGATCGGTAAGAACAACGTCCATGGCTGGGACTTCGACGTCTATATACACCACGGCGCCGGGGCCTATATCTGCGGCGAAGAGACGGCCCTGCTGGAGAGCCTGGAAGGCAAGAAGGGCCAGCCGCGCCTGAAGCCGCCGTTCCCGGCGGGCGCGGGCCTCTATGGCTGTCCGACCACGGTGAACAACGTCGAATCGATCGCGGTGGTCGGGACGATCCTGCGCCGGGGCGCGGAGTGGTTCGCCAGCTTCGGACGCCAGAACAACACCGGCACCAAGATCATGTCGATCTCAGGCCATGTGAACCGCCCGTGCAATATCGAAGAGGCGATGTCGATCCCGCTGCGCCAGCTGCTGGACGATCATTGCGGCGGCGTGCGCGGCGGTTGGGACAATCTGAAGGCCGTCATCCCGGGCGGCTCGTCGGTGCCGCTGATCACGCGCGACATGGCCGAGACGGCCCTGATGGACTTCGACAGTCTGCGCGAGATGCGTTCGGGCCTCGGCACTGCGGCGGTCATCGTGATGGATCAGTCGACCGATCTGGTGAAGGCGATCGCCCGCATCAGCTATTTCTACAAGCATGAAAGCTGCGGCCAGTGCACGCCGTGCCGCGAGGGCACCGGCTGGATGTGGCGGGTGCTGGAGCGGATGGCCGTCGGAAACGCCGAGCCGTCCGAGATCGACCTGCTGCTGGATGTGGCCGGTCAGGTCGAAGGCCATACCATCTGTGCGCTCGGCGATGCCGCGGCCTGGCCGGTTCAGGGCCTGATCCGGCACTTCCGGCACGAGATCGAAGATCGGATCAACCAGTACCGTTCGCGCAAGGGCTCGTTCGCGGGTCATGCGATTGCAGCAGAGTAGGGGAGACCAGAACGATGCGTGGCAAGGTGTTGTCCTATCAGGACCTCGAAGGAACCGGCGTCATCAGCGGTGACGACGGCAAGCGTTACAATTTCGTCCGCGGCGATCTGCAGGACGGCGTGCGAACGGTGCGTCCCGGCGCCGATGTCGACTTCCAGATCGATGGCGACAAGGCGTCCGGCGTCTATGTGATGGGCGGCGCGGCGTCGGCTGCGTCGGACAGCATCAATGAGGCGGTCGAGGCCTTCTCCAGCGGTGAGAAGAACAAGATCGTGGCCGGCATCCTGGCGATCCTGCTGGGGGCGTTGGGCATCCACAAGTTCTACCTAGGCATGACCCAGGCCGGGATCATCATGCTGTTGGTGTCGGTGGTCGGTTCGATCGCTTTCGGCCTGGGCCCGATGGCCATGGGCATCGTCGGTCTGGTGGAGGGCATCATCTATCTCACCAAGTCCGACGCCGCCTTCCAGCAGGACTATGTCGTCGGCAAGAAGGCCTGGTTCTAGGAAACAGACCTTGATCGAGCGCATCCAGACATTGGTGATCATGAGTGCGGCGGCCCTGCTAGCGGTCGCCTGCGCGCCTGACGGCGGTGCGGCGCAGACGGCGTCGGCCGATGCCGCGCCGGCCTCCGCCGGCGCCCCGTCCAACGTCGGCGCAGAGCCGGCCGCCGGGCCGGTTCTGCCGCAAGCGGGGCAGAGATACTGGGCCGCGCGTCGGGAACTTCTGGCTCAGGGCTATGAGCCGGTGGTCGCGCCAGATGCCGAGCCGTTCAGTGTCTGCGTCGCGGAGATGGAGGCCGGGGCTTTCCTGGCTGGCGACTGTCCGGGCGAGACCGTGGTTCTGCCCGAGGTCGAGGGCTGCGCCGGGACCGGAATGGGGAACTGCCGGACCAGCTGGCGTCACCCGGGAACCGAACGGAACCTGATCGTCTTTACGACCGGAGAGCCGCAACCGGGCGTGGTCAGCGACACCGCATGGGTCGAGGCTTCGGTTGAGCCGGCCGTCTCGACGGAAAGGGCCTGTCGTCAGGCGGTCCAGGTCCAGTTCGGCCAGTCCGGCCCGGCGGTGACCTTCATCGACGGGGTCGTCTCGTGGCGTGCGCCGGTCGACGGCGGACGTCTGAGCTTCACCTGTACGGTGAACGGCGACGCGGTCTCGCTGGCCCGCGAGAGCGAGACCCTGGTTGTTACTTTGAATGCGCCGGCGGACCGTTCCGCCCAACAAGAGGCCCACTGATGCCGATCGCCAAGGTCAATGGCCAGGAAATCGAGTTCGAGCCGGGGATGACCGTGCTCCAGGTGGCCGAGCGCGCCGGGGAGGAGATCCCGCGCTTCTGCTATCACGAGCGTCTGTCGATCGCCGGCAACTGCCGCATGTGTCTGGTCGAGGTGAAGCCGGGGCCGCCCAAGCCGCAGGCGTCGTGCGCCCTGCCGGCGGCCGAGGGCCAGGAGATCTTCACCAACACGCCGATGGTCCAGAAGGCCCGCAAGGGCGTGATGGAATTCCTGCTGATCAACCATCCGCTCGACTGTCCGATCTGCGATCAGGGCGGCGAGTGCGACCTGCAGGACCAGGCCATGGGCTATGGTCGCAGCGCCTCGCGCTATGACGAGAACAAGCGCGCGGTCGAAGAAAAACACATGGGTCCGACCATCAAGACCTATATGACGCGTTGCATTCAATGCACGCGGTGTGTGCGCTTCATCACTGAAATCGCTGGCGTTCCGGACATCGGCATGGTGAGCCGCGGCGAAAGTGCGGAGATCACCACCTATCTGGAGCAGGCGGTCGATTCCGAGCTGTCGGGCAACGTCAACGATCTGTGCCCGGTCGGCGCCCTGACCCACCGGCCGTGGCAGTTCCACTATCGTCCGTGGGAATTGCGGAAGACCGAGACCATCGACGTGATGGATGCGCTGGGCTCCAACATTCGCGCCGACAATCGCGGGGCCGAGGTGATGCGGGTGCTGCCGCGCGTCAACGAGGGCGTCAATGAGGAATGGCTCAGTGACCGAAGCCGCTACGCCGTCGACGGCCTGACGCAGCGGCGGCTGGACAAGCCCTGGGTGCGTGACGCCAAGGGCAAGCTGAAGCCAGCGAGCTGGGACGAGGCGCTGGGCGCCGTGGCCGAGAAGCTGAGCGCCGCCAAGCCGGGCAAGATCGGCGTGATCGCCGGCGACCTGCAGGACGCGGAATCGATGTTTGCGGCGCTGGAGCTGTTCCGCGCCCTGGGCTCGCCCAACACAGACTGCCGCCAGGACGGCGCGGCGCTGGGCGGCGGTCCGCGCGAAGGCTGGCTGTTCAACAGCGGCCTGCAAGGCGTCGAACAGGCCGATGCGGTGCTGTTGATCGGGGTCAATCCCCGGGCTGAAGCGCCGCTGCTGAATGCGCGGCTGAGGAAGATCTGGCTGTCGGGCAAAGCAAGGATCGGCCTGATCGGCGAGACGGCGAACCTGACCTATGACTACGCCCACTTCGGAACGGGCGCTGAGGCCCTGGCCAAGCCGGCCAAAGCGCTGACCGAGCTGCTGTCAAAGGCCGAGCGGCCGGCGATCATCGTCGGCGCCGGCGCCCTGGCCGGTAAGGACGGGGCCGCCGTGCTGAACGCGGTCGGCGCTCTGGCCAGAAAGGCCGGCGTGGTCAAGGACGGCTGGAACGGCTTCAATGTCCTGCATCATGCCGCCGCCCGCGTGGCGGGGCTGGACATGGGATTCACCCCCGGCGAGGGCGGCCTGTCGGCCGTCGACATGGTCAAGAAGGGCAAGCTGGACGTCCTGTTCCTGCTCGGCGCCGACGAGATCGACACCTCGGCGACCGGCGCCTTCAAGGTCTATCTGGGCAGTCACGGCGACCGCGGCGCGCACGGCGCGGACGTGATCTTGCCGGGCGCGGCCTATACCGAGAAGTCGGGGCTCTACGCCAATACCGAGGGCCGGGTGCAGATGACCGAACGGGTTGTCTTCCCCAAAGGCGAGGCCAAGGAAGACTGGGCCATCATCCGGGCCCTGTCGGAGAAGGTCGGGCGCAAGCTCGCCTATGATACGCTCAAGGTGCTGCGTCAGCGGCTGATGGCCGAACACCCGACGTTTGGCCGCATCGGCTATGTCGCGCCGGCCCGGACTTTCGATGTGGCGGCGCTGGGCGAAAAGGGCGAGCTCGGCAAGGGCGGCTTCGCCTCGGCCGTGACCGACCCCTATCTGACCAACCCGATCACGCGGGCCTCGGCCACCATGGCTGAGCTGTCGGCCCAGCGCGTCGGCCAGCGCCTGATGGCGGCGGAGTAGAGCGATGGGCGCTGATCCGTCTCTGATCTGGTTCTCGTCGGCCTTCAACCTGTTCGGCAGTTCGTCCGGTGAACGCTTCGAACGGCTTGGCTTCGTTTACAGCGATCAGCACGTGGCGCTGAACGATTCGATCTCTACCGCCCTGCTGGTGACGCTGGGCATGATGGCCTTCTTCGTGGTGATGCTCTGATGGATTTCTGGAACACTCCCGTTGGCTGGACTCTGATCACCGTCGGTGGAATTCTCGTCGTTACGATCGGGATACTGCTCTCGCTGGCCTTCTTGCTGGTGGCTGACCGCAAGATCTGGGCTGGCGTGCAGTTGCGCAAAGGCCCGAACGTGGTCGGGCCCTTCGGCCTGCTGCAGTCGTTCGCCGACTTCTTCAAATTCGTCCTGAAAGAGGTCGTGATCCCGTCCGGCGCGGACAAGGCGGTGTTCCTGCTGGCGCCGTTGATCTCCTTCATCCTGGCGTTTGCGGCCTGGGCGGTGATTCCGTTCGCACCGGGCTGGGTCGTGGCCGATCTGAATGTCGGGGTGCTCTACTGGTTCGCGATCAGCTCGCTGGGCGTCTACGGCATCATCATGGGCGGCTGGGCGTCCAATTCGAAATACCCGTTCCTGGGCGCCCTGCGCTCGGCGGCGCAGATGGTTTCCTATGAGGTCTCCATCGGCTTCATCGTCGTGTCGGTGCTGCTGTTGTCCGGGTCGATGAACTTCACCACCATCGTCGATTCCCAGGCCGGCTGGATCTGGAACTGGAATATGTTCGGCAACGGCGCCAACTGGCCGACCATCGTGATCATGATCCCGATGATGGTGCTGTTCTTCGTCTCGGCCCTGGCGGAGACCAACCGGCCGCCCTTCGATCTTCCCGAGGCGGAGTCCGAACTGGTGGCCGGTTATCAGGTTGAATATTCCTCGACGCCGTACCTGCTGTACATGATCGGCGAATACGCCAACATCGTGCTGATGTGTGCGATGCTGACGCTGCTGTTCTGCGGCGGCTGGCATCCGGGGATCGTGCCGACCGACTGGATCGAGAGCCTTCCGGCCTGGATGAGCTACACGGTCTATCTGCTGACCTTCATCTTCAAGACGGTGGTGTGGTTCTGCGCCTTCGCCCTGGTGAAGGCGTTCGTGCCCCGTTACCGCTATGACCAGCTGATGCGGCTGGGCTGGAAGATTTTCCTGCCGACCTCGCTGGTGGCGGTGGTTCTGTCTGCAGCCTGGCAGGTTTTTGGAGTTCACGGATGATCCGGATCGCCCTTGCCGCTCTGGCGGCGTTCAGCGCCTGCGCCTGCACCATCGACGGGCCCGAGCCCGGCTCCACCGGCGTCATGGCCGAGCTGGAGCGTCAGGACCGAATCCGGTCTCAGCAGGAGGAAAGACGGCGGCTGTGCAGCATGATTGACCGCAACAGCGAACGCTATGAGCGCGACTGCGCCCACGACGGAGGCCACCACTGATGTTCGCCCGCATCGCCCAAGCCGCCCGGGGCGCCATGATGCTCGATGTGATCGGCGCTGTCGGTCTGTCGTTCAAATATCTGATGCGTCCCAAGGCGACGGTGAACTATCCGTTCGAGCGCAATCCGCAGTCGCCGCGCTTCCGCGGCGAGCACGCGCTGCGCCGCTACGCCAACGGCGAGGAACGCTGCATCGCCTGCAAGCTCTGTGAGGCCATCTGCCCGGCCCAGGCCATCACCATCGAGAGCGAGCCGCGCGCCGACGGCAGCCGCCGCACGACCCGCTACGACATCGACATGGTCAAGTGCATCTACTGCGGTCTTTGCCAGGAGGCCTGCCCGGTGGACGCCATCGTCGAAGGGCCGAACTCAGAGTTCGCCACCGAGACGCGTGAAGAACTGTACTACGACAAGGAGCGCCTGCTGGAGAACGGCGACCGCTGGGAGCGGGAGATCGCGCGGGCCCTGGAAATGGATGCGCCCTACCGATGACCCGCCCGACTGACCTGCATCGCCTTGGCAAGCCGGAACAGCCCGGTCTAGAAGGCGCCCACAGCGGGCGGGCTCTGAGTCTCGCCGGGGGAGCGCCATCTTGATCGCCGCGATCGCCTTCTATGTTCTGGCCGCCGTCAGCGTGTTCGCTGCGCTGCGCGTCGTGCTGGCCTCCAACCCGGTGCATTCGGTGCTGTGGCTGATCACCGCCTTCTTCTCGGCGGCGGGCCTGTTCGTGCTGATGGGCGCCGAATATCTCGCCATGCTGCTGGTCGTCGTTTACGTCGGCGCGGTGGCGGTGCTGTTCCTGTTCGTCGTCATGATGCTGGACGTGGACTTCGTTCGCTTACGCGAAGGCTTCACCCGCTATATGCCGTTCGGCGCCGTCGTCGCCTGCGTGCTGCTTGTCGAGATGATCCTGGTGTCTTCGGCGGTGGCGGCGCGCGGGGCGGGGGCCTCGGCGCCGGGCGTTCAGGCGCCGACTGACGTGTCGAACGTCGAGGCCATCGGCCGGGTGCTCTATACGGACTATGTCTATATTTTCCAGGCGGCGGGCCTGGTGCTGCTGGTCGCCATGATCGGGGCCATCGTCCTGACCCTGCGGCACAAGCCGCACGTCAAGCGCCAGGACATCCACACCCAAGTGACCCGTGACCGCAAGAAGGCCGTCGCCATGACCCGCCCCGAGACCGGGGCCGGCGTCCGTCCGGAGGACCTGTCATGATCATCGGTCTGGCCCACTATCTGGCGGTCGCCGCCACCCTGTTCACGATCGGGGTCTTCGGGATCTTCGTGAACCGCAAGAACATCATCATCATCTTGATGTCGATCGAGCTGATCCTGCTGGCGGTGAACATCAACTTTGTCGCCTTCTCCACCCACCTGAACGAGGTGTCGGGTCAGGTCATGGCCATGTTCGTCTTGACCGTGGCCGCCGCCGAGGCGGCGGTCGGTCTGGCCATCCTGGTGACGTTCTTCCGTAACCGCCGCGACATCGCGGTGGACGATGCTTCCATGATGAAGGGCTAGCGCGTGCCGATCGAAACCCTCGTCACGATTGGTGTCTTCGCCCCGCTGGTCGGCGCGGCGATCGCCGGCCTGTTCGGACGCCGCATCGGCGATGTCGCGTCCCAGACGGTCACGACCGGTCTGTTGCTGGTGGCGTGCGCCATCGCGTGGACCGTCTTCTACCAGCACACCTGGGGGCACATGGAGGCGTTCACCGTTCGCCTTCTGCCGTTCATCAACATCGGCGACTTCCAGTCGGCCTGGTCAATCCGCATCGACGCCCTGTCGGCGGTGATGCTGGTGGTGGTCACCACCGTCTCGGCGCTGGTTCACCTCTATTCGTGGGGCTACATGGCCGAGGATCCGGACAAGCCCCGGTTCTTCGCCTATCTCAGCCTGTTCACCTTCGCCATGCTGGCGCTGGTGACGGCGGCGGACTTCATGCAGCTGTTCTTCGGCTGGGAAGGGGTGGGGCTGGCGTCCTATCTGCTGATCGGCTTCTGGTACAAGAAGGACACCGCCTCGGCCGCCGCCATCAAGGCTTTCGTGGTCAACCGGGTGGGCGACTTCGGCTTCGCCCTGGGCATCATGACGGTGTTCTGGATGTTCGGCACCATCGAGTTCGCCGAACTGTTCCCGATGATCGCCGACAAGGCCGGAACGACCTGGAGCTTCCTGGGCTATGATTGGTCGGCGCTGGACCTGGCCGGAGCCCTCTTGTTCGTCGGCGCGATGGGCAAGTCGGCCCAGTTCTTGCTGCACACATGGCTTCCCGACGCGATGGAAGGCCCGACGCCGGTGTCGGCCCTGATTCACGCGGCCACCATGGTGACCGCCGGCGTCTATATGGTCTGCCTGCTGTCGCCGATCTACGAATACGCCCCGATCGCCTCGCAGATCATCGCCGTGGTCGGCGCCGTGACGGCGATGTTTGCCGCCACCGTCGGCCTGGCTCAGAACGACATCAAGCGGGTGATCGCCTATTCGACCTGTTCGCAGCTGGGCTACATGTTCTTCGCCGCCGGGGTCGGGGCCTATCAGGGGGCGATGTTCCACCTGTTCACCCACGCCTTCTTCAAGGCGCTGCTGTTCCTGGGCGCTGGCTCGGTGATCCACGGGATGCACCACGAGCAGGACATGCGGAAGATGGGCGGGCTGATGAAGTACCTGCCGATCACCTATGCGGTGATGACCATCGGCACCATCGCCATCACCGGCCTGGGCATTCCCGGCGTCGGCGGTTTCGCCGGTTTCTACTCCAAGGATTCGATCATCGAGAGCGCCTTCGCCTCGGCGACGTCCGGTCATTCGCCGGTGGCCTATTTCGCCTTCATCGTCGGCCTGATGGCGGCGGGCCTGACCGCCTATTATTCGTGGCGTCTGATCATCATGACCTTCCACGGCACGCCGCATTGGAAGCACGACACGGCCGATCATCATGCGCATGACGATCACGCCCACGACGACCATCACCATGGCCCGCTCAAGCCGCATGAGAGCCCGCCCATGATGCTGGCGCCGCTGATCGTTCTGGCGATCGGCGCGATCTTCGCGGGCTGGTATTTCGCACCCGAGTTCATCGGCCACCACGAAGCCGAGTTCTGGCGCGGCGCGATCTTCGTCGGCGAACACAACCACGTCCTGCACGACAGCCACGACGTTCCGACCTGGGTGAAATGGGCCCCTCTGGTGCTGACCCTGATCGGCAGCCTGGTGGCGGTGTGGGTCTATGGCCTGCGCGAGGGCATGGCCCGGCGCATGGCCGACCGCGGCGGACCGCTGCACGCGTTCCTGTACAACAAGTGGTACTTTGACGAGTTCTACCAGGCGACCTTCGTTCGCGGCGCCAAGGCGCTGGGCGACCTGTTCTGGAAGATCGGCGACATCAAGATTATCGACGGCCTGGGCCCTAACGGGATCGCCTGGCTGTCGCAGCGGGTCGGAGGGCGGCTGTCACGGCTGCAGTCCGGCTATGTCTATCACTATGCGTTTGTGATGCTGCTGGGCGTAGCCGGCCTCATCGCCTTCGCCATCAGCCTGGCGAGCTGAGCCAATGCCCGAGATCCCCGCCATTCTGTCCGTCGTCACCTTCCTGCCGCTGCTCGGCGTGGCGGCGATCCTGTTGTCCCGCACGATGGCCAAGTCGGCCGACGCGCCGGGCCTGGCCAATCGCACGCGCTGGATCGCCCTGATCACGACCCTGGCGACGCTGGCGGTCTCAGTCATCCTGGTGATGCAGTTCGATCCGACGAACCCGGATTATCAGTTCGTCGAGTACGTCCCGTGGTTCGCCGGAGCCGCCTATCACATGGGCGTGGACGGGATTTCGATCCTGTTCGTGTTGCTGACGGCCTTTTTGATGCCGCTGTGTATCGCCGCCAGCTGGAAGCCGATCACCAACCGGGTGGTCGAATATATGATCGCCTTCCTGGTGCTGGAGACCCTGGTGATCGGGGTGTTCACGGCGCTGGACCTGTTCCTGTTCTACATCTTCTTTGAGGGCGGCCTGGTGCCGATGTTTCTCATCATCGGCATCTGGGGTGGGGCGAACCGGGTCTATGCGGCCTACAAGTTCTTCCTCTACACCCTGCTTGGGTCGGTGCTGATGCTGGCGGCCATGCTGTACATGGCGGCGACGGCGGGCACATCTTCGATCCCGGAGCTGACAGCACACGGCTTTGATCCGGCGGTTCAGACGGTGCTGTGGCTGGCGTTCTTCGCCTCATTCGCCGTCAAGATGCCGATGTGGCCGGTCCACACCTGGTTGCCCGACGCCCACGTTCAGGCGCCGACGGCGGGCTCGGTCATCCTGGCGGGCATTCTGTTGAAGCTGGGCGGCTACGGTTTCCTGCGCTTCAACCTGCCGATGTTCCCCCAGGCGTCGGAGCTGTTCACGCCGCTGGTTTTCACCCTGTCGGTGATCGCGGTGATCTACACTTCGCTGGTCGCCTTCCGGCAGACCGACATCAAGAAGCTGATCGCCTATTCGTCGGTGGCGCACATGGGCTTCGTCACCATGGGCATCTTCGCCGGCAACGAGACCGGGGTGCAGGGCGCGATCTATCAGATGCTCAGCCACGGCCTGATTTCGGGCGCGCTGTTCCTGTGCGTGGGCGTCGTCTATGACCGGATGCACACCCGTGAGATCAGCTTCTACGGCGGTCTGACCCAGCCGATGCCGCGCTATGCGGCGATCTTCCTGCTGTTCACCATGGCCAATGTCGGCCTGCCGGGAACCTCAGGCTTCGTCGGCGAAATCCTGACCATGACGGGGACCTATCAAGTCTCGACCTGGGCGGCGTTCGGGGCCGCGACCGGCGTGATCCTGTCGGCGGTCTATGCGCTGACGCTGTATCGCCGCGTCATGTTCGGCCAGATCACCAATCCGCAACTGAACGGCATTGCCGACGTGACCCGGCTGGAGATCGCGATCTTCACGCCGCTGATCATCGGCACCCTGTGGCTGGGCGTCTATCCGGCCGCCGTTTTCGACATCACCCAAGCCTCGGTCGGCCAGTTGGTCGCGGCCTATCAATCGGCCATCGGGGGCTAGGACCAACATGGAAATCACCAACGCCCTCTCTATCGCCACGCCCGAGCTGATCGTCGTCATCGGCGCCATGGCTCTGTTGATGGTCGGCGCCTACGGCGGCGACAAGGCGCGGCCGGCGGTCTCGCTATTGGCCGGGCTGGTCCTGATCGGCGCGGCGGTCGCTTCGGCGACGGGCCCGCTTGGCGAGGCCTTCCTCGGGGCCTTCATCAACGACCAGTTGGCGGTGTTCGCCAAGGTAGCGATCTATCTGGCCTCGGCGGTGGCGGTTCTGCTCGGCCACGGCTGGATGCAGCGCAACAACCAGGCGCGGTTCGAATATCCGATCCTGATCCTGCTGGCTGCGGCCGGCATGAGCATGATGGTTTCGGCCGGGGATCTGATCTCCATGTACGTCGGCATCGAGCTGCAGTCGCTGGCGCTCTACGTCATGGCCGCGTTCAACCGCGATGACGCCAAGGGCTCCGAAGCGGGACTTAAGTATTTCGTTCTGGGCGCGCTGTCCTCGGGCCTGCTGCTGTACGGCGCCAGCCTGATCTACGGCTTCGCCGGATCCATGCGGTTCGAAGACATCGCCGCCGCCGCCGCCGGGGCGCAAGGGACCAGCCTGATCTTCGGCCTGGTGTTCCTGCTGTGCGGCCTGGGTTTCAAGATTTCGGCGGCGCCCTTCCATATGTGGACGCCCGATGTGTACGAGGGCGCCCCGACCCCGGCGGTGGCCTTCTTCGCCGCCGCGCCCAAGCTGGCGGCCATGGTGCTGATCGCGCGCACCCTGGGCGAGGGCTTCGAGGTCATCGCCGATCAGTGGCGTCAGGTCATCCTGGCCCTGGCGGTGCTCAGCTTCCTGGTCGGCGCCTTTGGCGGCCTGATGCAGAAGAACATCAAACGCCTCTTGGCCTATTCGTCGATCGCCAACATGGGCTACGCCCTGCTGGCCATCGCGGTGGGCTCGGCGGTCGGCGTCAAGGCGATGCTGGTGTTCATGGTCCTGTACATGATCGACGTCACCGGCTTCTTCGCCGCCCTGATGGCGCTGAGCCGGGGTGGGCGTCCGATCGAGCGGATCGAGGATCTGGCTGGCCTGAAGGCGGATCGGCCGGGTACGGCCATCGTCCTGACCTTCCTGTCGCTGTCGGTGCTGGGGATGCCGCCGTTCTCCGGCTTCTGGGCCAAGGTCTTCGTTTTCGGCGCGGCCATCCAGGGCGGACTGTGGGTCTTCGCAGCCCTGGGCTTGGTGGCCTCGGTGGTGGCGGCCTTCTACTATCTCAGGATCATCAAGCTGATCTGGTTTGACGCCTCGCCGGGCGCGACCGATCCGGCCCCGCGCGACGCCCAGTGGGTGGCCTATGCGGCGGCGGCGTTCAGCTTTCCGCTGGTGCTGCTGGCGCTCGGGCCGCTGGACGGTCTGGCCGCGGCGGCTCGCCTGATCGGACTGGGGTGATCTTCAGCCCCTGGCCGGTCCTGGCCTTCGACCAGCTGGACTCGACCAACGCCGAGGCGCGCCGCCGCGCCGAAGCCGGTGAGACGGGACCGCTATGGATCACCGCCCGCGACCAGAGCGCCGGACGCGGTCGGCGCGGCCGGGCGTGGTCGGGGCATCCCGGCAATCTGGCCGCGACCCTTCTGGTCAGCACCGAGCGAACGCCGGCCCAGGCGGCCCTGGCCAGCTTCGTCGCCGGCCTGGCCGCGCACGATGTGACGCAGGCCTATGCGGCGCCGGGGCTGGCGACGCTGAAATGGCCCAATGACATCCTGATCGCCGGCGACAAGGCGGCGGGTCTGCTGATCGAATCCGGGGTGGGCGAGGACGGTCGGCTGTGGCTGGCCGTCGGCGTCGGGCTGAATCTGGCCTGGGCGCCCGGCGACGCCGAGCGTTCGGCGACATCGTTGGCCGACCACCTGGCCCAGGACCAGGCGCGCCCGCCGTCGCCGGAGGCGGCGCTGGCGGCGCTGGACCGGGCGATGCAGGTGCGGTTGACCCAGTGGGACCAAGCCGGCGCCGAGGCTGTGCTCGCCGACTGGAGTGCGCGGGCGCCCAGCGTGCCCGGACCGTGCACGGCGCGGCTCGGCCATGAAACCGTCACCGGCTGGGCCGAAGGACTGGCCCCGGACGGCGCGCTGCGGCTGCGCCTCGAGACCGGCGAGGTCCGGATGATCTCGGCCGGCGACGTCTTCTTCGGAGCGAATGCATGAGCGCCGACCCGCGCGACGAACTGGTCTTTCTGCCGCTGGGCGGATCCAACGAAATCGGCATGAACCTGAATGCCTATGGCTTCGGGCCGGCCGATGATCGCAAGTGGATCGTGGTCGATGTCGGGGTGACGTTCGGCGACGCCTCGACGCCGGGCGTCGATGTGATCGTGCCGGACCCGACCTACCTGGAGGGCGAGACCATCCTGGGCATCGTGCTGACCCACGCCCATGAGGATCATATCGGGGCGCTGGGCTGGCTGTGGCCCCGGATCAAGGCGCCGCTGTACGCCACGCCGTTCACGGCCTTTCTGATCCGGGAGAAGCTGAGGGACGCGGGCCTGCTCGATGAGGTCGAGCTGAATGTCGTGCCGCTGGGCGGGACGATCACCCTGGGCGACTTCGAGGTGACCATGGTCACCATCACCCATTCGATCCCCGAGCCGAACGGCCTGGCGATCAAGACGCCGCTGGGCGTGGTGCTGCACACCGGCGACTGGAAGATCGACGACGATCCGGTCATCGGCGAACGCACCGACGTCGACACCATCCGCCGCCTCGGCGACGAGGGCGTGCTGGCCATGGTCTGCGATTCCACCAACGTCTTTGTCGAGGGTTCGGCGGGCTCCGAAGCCGATGTGAAGGTGGCCCTGACGGCGCTGATCGGGTCGCTGTCGGGCAAGGTGGCGGTCGGCTGTTTCGCCTCGAATGTGGCGCGGCTGGACAGTGTGATCCGGGCGGCGGAGGCCTGTGGTCGCCGGGTCTGCCTCGCGGGGCGTTCGATGCATCGGATCACGGCGGCGGCGCGTTCGGTCGGCTTGTTGCAGGACGTCCAGCCATTCATCGACATGAGCGAAGCCGGCTATTTCCCGGATGAGGGCATCCTCTATCTATGCACCGGCAGCCAGGGCGAGGCGCGCGCCGCGCTTGGGCGGATCGCCAACGGGGACCACCCGCATCTGACGCTGGGCAAGGGCGACGCCTGTATCTTCTCGTCACGCCAAATCCCGGGCAACGAACTGGCCATTGGTCGGATGCAGGACAAGCTGGCCGAGCGGGGGGTGCGGCTCTACACCGAGCGCGATCACCCCGGCATCCACGTCTCGGGCCATCCGTGCCGGGACGAGCTGAAAGAGATGTACCAGTGGGCCCGGCCGCGCATCGCGGTGCCGACCCACGGCCAGCGCCGGCATCTGATCGAGCACTGCAACCTGGCCAAGGATATGCAGACGCCCGAGGCCGTGGCCTTGAGGAACGGCGACCTGCTGAGGCTGGCGCCCGGCCTGGCCGAGATCATTGACGAGGTGCCGTCGGGCCGGCTGTTCGTCGATGGCGGCCTGTTGACGCCGGAAGGTTCCGAGGCGCTGAAGGAGCGTCGCCATGTGGCGGTGGCCGGCGTCCTGGCGGTGGCGGTGGCGATCGACGGCAGGGGCAAGCTGGCCGGAGACCTGGAGATCCGGGGGCTGGGTCTGCCGGGCGACGATGAGCTGGACGAGGCGCTGGATGATCTGGCTGAGCGCGCCGCCGAGGCGCTGCAACGGATGAAACCGGCCGAGCGGCTGGATGATCTGGCGGTGGAGCAGGCCGTCGCGCGCGTGGTCAAGAAGGCGGCGCGCCAGATCTGGGACCGCAAGCCGGCGGTCGAGACCCTGATCGTCAGAATCTGAAAGCGGCGCGGCCCGGCTTTGACGCCTAGGCTGGCTTGGTTCAGAACGGCTCTAGGGGGTCGGCTTTGGCGCAGGGGGACTGAGATGAAGGCCTGGATCGCCACCGCCCTGGCGGCGCTGCTCAGCATCGGACTGATGGACGACGCCGGCCTGTCCGGGTCGCTCAGTCCGTGGATCAAGCAGGAGCTCAAACCCGGCGCTGCGGCGCCGCCGCAAGGGCGTGGCGGCGGGGATGATTCCTGCCAGTGGGCCAACGACAACGAATGCGATGATCCCGGCATCGGCACCGGCGCCTGCCGCCAGGGCACGGACCGTTCGGACTGCCAGTATCTGATCAATGGCGAGCAGGATGCCTGTCAGTGGGCTCGTGACGGCGAATGCGACGAGCCGGGGATCGGCACTGGGGCCTGTGTCAACGGCTCGGACCGGACCGATTGCGGACCCGTGGCCGAGCTGCGGTTCCGCAACGACAGCTGCGATACGGCCTTCAACAATATCTGTGAGGAGCCCGGCGTCGGCAATGGGCGTTGCCAGGCCCGGACCGACCGGCGCGACTGCGTCGGGGCCGAGCGGCCCATGACCATCAACGACCACTTCTTCGGTCGCGATGATCGCGTCTTCGTGCCAGTGGATCAGTATCCTTGGACCATGGTGGGGCAGATCACCATGGCGGCGGGCGGGTCATGCACCGCCACCCTGATCGGTGCGGATGTGCTGATCACGGCAGCACACTGCATCCACGGCGAAAATGGTCAGGCCAACGCCGCCGGCGAGTTCGTCGCCAACAATGGTCAACGCGCGCGGGTCACCCACTATCTGATTGATCGTAATTTCGATTATCGCCGCTTCAACACCACCGACGAGATCGACGGCCTGGACTGGGCGATGCTGCGTCTGGATCGGCGGCTGGGTGACGAGATCGGCTATCTGCAGGTGATGGATCTGACCGGCGAGGGGCTTCCCAGGGCGCGTTCGGCGGACCTGTATCAGGCCGGATTTTCATGGGACACGGGGACGCATCTGTCGGGCAATCTGGGCTGCCACATCATTGCCGTGCAGGACGGCGAGAACACATTTGCGCATGAATGCGACACGACGCGCGGCGATTCCGGCTCGCCGTTCATGGTGCGCTCGTCCGGCGGGCGCTATTCCGTGGTCGGGACCGATTCGTCGTTCCGGCGGGTTCCGGGTCAGCCCGTCATGAACATCGCGGTCAGCGCTGCGGGATGGACGCGGTTCGTCGAGCCGTTCCGCAACCGCCAGATCGGGGTCGCGGTCGGCGGTCGGCAACAGGGGGGGAGTGGTCCCAAGTAATGATAGGACGGCTGAATCATGTCGGGGTGGCGACGCCCTCCATCGCCGACAGCGTGGCGGTGTATCGCGACCTGTTGGGCGCGACCCGCATCGGCGATCCGTTCGACCTGCCGGCGCAGGGGGTGAAGGTCTGTTTCATCGACCTGCCAAACAGCCAGATCGAGCTGATCGAGCCGCTTGGCGAAGCTAGCCCGGTGCACGGCTTTTTGGCCAAGAATCCTAAGGGCGGGCAGCATCACATCTGTTTCGAAGTGGCGGACATAATCGCCGCGCGCGACGAAATGCGGGCCAGGGGCGCAACCATCCTTGGAACGGGCGAGCCGCGCATCGGGGCGCATGGCACGCCGGTCATCTTCATCCATCCCAAGGACTTGGGCGGGGTGCTGGTGGAACTGATGCAGACACCCGATCATTGAGCACTGAAACGTCGGTAGGAGTAGCGTCATGAGCGTGCGATCTTTGGTCTTGATGATGGCGTGTTTCAGTCTCGCTGCCTGTGAGGCGCCTGCGGGCCAGACGCAGGCTGAAGCGCCTTCCGATCCGCCTGCCGACGCGCCTGCCGATGTCGGGGCCGTGGAGGCGACGGCGGCGCCCAGCATCGAGGCGGATCTGGTGCGGTTGCTGCAGTGCGCCGAACGACCTGACCCGACGCCCTTTCTGATCCGGCTGGCGCAGGCCGGGCGTATCGACCTGGACCGCAACACCGGGTTTGATGGAATCAGCTGTTTCGACCTGGCGCAGCCGATCATGCTGCCGCGGGTCGACGATGAGGGGCCGCTTCCGGTGGAGACGGTCTGCGCCTTTGACGAAACCTATCCCGAGACGCTGGCCGGCACACCCTATGAGGGACGACTCTATCAGCGCGGTCCGGGAACCTCTCCGGGTATGCTGATCACAGCCGTCGTGCGCGAGCCGAGCGGCGGCTCGGCCTATCAGTGGCTTGAGGCGGCCGACGCGCGGATCAGCGCGCGCACTGAGCGCTGGAGCGTGGTATCGGACGACCCGGCGCTGGTCGCCATCACCTGCAATCGACTGGAGTAGGCCGTGGTCGTCGGTCCCCTAACGCTGATCGCCATCTACATCATCATCTGGTGGGTGGTGCTGTTCGCGGTCCTGCCGCTGGGCATGAACCAGGGCGCCCAGGAGCGCCCGACCGATGGTGGCGACTGGGGTGCGCCGCAAGCGCCGAACCTGAAGCGGAAGTTCCTGACGACCACCTGGATCGCGGCCATCGTCTGGGTCGTCATCATCCTGGTGATTCAGTTTCAGCTGATCCCATTGCCCGATCTGCCCTCCACCCGATAGCGCCTCAGGAGTCTCGACCATGAAGCTGCGTGCAACCGGACTTGCCCTGATGGGCGCCCTGGCGCTGGCCGCCTGCAACCGAGGGGCCGACGAGATCGGCAACGCCGCCGACGAAGCCGCAGCGACCGAAACGCCCGAACAATTCATCGGCGTCTGGGCGGCGGACTGCGAACGCCCCTACGTCCGCTTCGCCGAGCACGAAATCCAGATCTATGCCGACGGTCAGACCTATCCGATCAGCACGGTGACCTATGACGGGTCGTCGCTGGTGGTTGGCTATCAGACCGGCAACGGCGCCATTGAAGAGACCTTCGCGGCCCAGGGCGAGAACCTGACCCTGATGGGCGGCGTCTATGACGGCGCCGACATACCGGCAGCGGATGCCGTGCCGATGCAGCGCTGCGACTAGGATTTCGGGTCCGTCCGTTGCGAAGCGGCGCCGCTCGGGGCTAAACGGGAACTCCTCCCTGTCCTTGTTTGCGTGGATGCCCCGATGCGCCTGTCGCGCTATTTCCTGCCGACCCTGAAAGAGGCGCCTTCGGACGCCCAGATCGTTTCGCATCAACTGATGCTGCGCGCCGGCCTGATCCGCCAGGAGGCGGCGGGCATCTACGCCTGGCTGCCGCTGGGCCTGAAGGTGCTCAAGAGGATCGAGCAGATCGTGCGCGAGGAACAGGTGCGGGCCGGGGCGGTCGAACTGTTGATGCCGACGCTGCAACTGGCGGATCTTTGGCGCGAGTCGGGCCGCTATGACGCCTATGGTCCGGAGATGCTGCGCATCACCGACCGGCACGAAAGAGAACTGCTTTACGGGCCGACCAATGAGGAGATGATCACCGACATCTTCCGGGCCTATGTGAAGAGCTACAAGGCCCTGCCGCTGAACCTGTTCCACATCCAGTGGAAGTTCCGCGACGAGCGCCGCCCGCGCTTTGGCGTGATGCGCGGGCGCGAGTTCCTGATGAAGGACGCCTACAGCTTCGACCTGGACGAGGCCTCGGCGCGCCAAGCCTATAACCGGATGTTCGTTGCCTATCTGAACACCTTCGCCCGGATGGGTCTGAAGGCGGTGCCGATGCGGGCCGACACCGGACCGATTGGCGGCGATCTGAGTCACGAGTTCATCGTGCTGGCGGACACCGGCGAGAGCCAGGTCTTCTGTGACAAGGCGCTGGTCGAGATGCCGGCGCCGGGCGCGGATCTGGATTGGGACGACCTGCAATCCATCGTCGATGGCCGGACCAGCCTGTATGCCGCGACCGAAGAGATGCACGACGCCGCCGCCTTTGAGGCGCAGACCGCCGAGGCCGACCGCCTGACGGCGCGAGGCATCGAGGTCGGCCACATCTTCTATTTCGGGACCAAATACTCCGCGCCGATGAAGGCCAAGGTGGCCGGGCCGGACGGCGTCGATACGGACGTCCACATGGGCAGCTATGGCGTCGGCGTGTCGCGCCTCTTGGGCGCGATCATTGAGGCCAGCCATGACGAGGCGGGGATCATCTGGCCCGACGCGGTGGCGCCGTTCGATGTGGTGGTGATCAATCTGCGGGCCAGCGATACGGCGGTCAGCACCGCCTGTGAAGAGGCGGTTCAGGCGCTGGAGAGCGCCGGCAAGGACGTTCTGTACGACGACACCGACGAACGGCCCGGCGGCAAGTTCGCGACGGCCGACCTGATCGGCGTGCCATGGCAGCTGACCATTGGCCCCAAGGGCCTGGCCGAGGGCGTGGTTGAGTTGAAGCGCCGGGCGACGGGCGAGAAGCTGAGCCTGCCGCTGGGCGAGGCGCTGGCGAGGATTACGGGATGAGCGATATCAAGCCCGCGGGCCCGTTCTCGGCCTGGGAGCTGGGTCTGGCCTGGCGCTATCTGAGGGCGCGGCGCAAGGACGGCGGGGTGGCGCTGATCGCCATCATTTCGTTCCTGGGCATCATGCTGGGCGTGATGGTGCTGGTCATCGTCATGTCGGTGATGAACGGCTTCACCTCCGAGCTGATCAACCGGCTGCTGGCCGTGGATGGGCACGTCTATGTCCAGGGCAGTCAGCTTCAGGGCGCGGGGCGCGAACGGACGCTGGAGCGGGTGCGGACCCTGCCTGAAGTGGTCGAGGCCACGCCGCTGATCCAGAGCCAGACCTTTGTGCAGTCCGCCGTGGGCTCGACCGGGGCGCTGGTGCGGGCGGTGCGTCCCGAGGACCTGAGAGCCTCCAGCATCGGTCAGGACGGCGTGCGCGCCGGCTCGCTGAACGGCTTCGGTCAGGGCGACTACGGCGGCGATCAGATCGTGGTCGGAGAGGTTCTGGCGACCCAGATCGGGGTCGGGGTCGGCGATACGGTGCGGCTGCTGTCGCCGGACGGCGGCGGCACCGCCTTCGGCTCAGCCCCATTGGAGAAGTCCTATGTCATCGGCGCCATCGTCACCACCGGCGTGGCCACCTTCGATCAGGTGATGATCTATATGCCGATCGACCAGGCCGAGCTGTTCTTCGCCCGCGAAGGCATGTGGGACATGATCCAGGTCCGAATTGACCGGCCCGAAAGAGCCCAGGAGACGACCGAACGGCTGCGCGCCCTGCTCGGACCGCAGGCCGTGGTGCTGGACTGGACGACGCAGAACTCGACCATGCGCGGGGCGCTGGCGGTCGAGCGGACGGTGATGCGGCTGATCCTGATGCTGATCGTGCTGGTGGCGGCGCTGAACATCATTTCGGGCATCGTCATGCTGGTGAAGAACAAGACCCGCGACATCGCCATCATGCGGACCATGGGAGCCGGGCAGGGGGCGATCCTGAGAATCTTCCTGGTCGCGGGCTTCTCCATCGGCGCGGCCGGGACGTTGATCGGCTTCATGCTGGGGGTGCTGTTCTGCCTGTTTATTCGGCCGATCCAGCATTTCATCGAGGGGCTGATCGGGCGCTCGCTGTTCCCGCCGGAGATCTATTTCCTGGACGGGATACCGGCGCGGATCGAATGGCCCGAGGTGATCATCATTGCCGGGGCGGCGCTGGTGCTGTCGGCGCTGGCGGCGCTGGCGCCGTCGTGGCGGGCGTCGCGGATCGATCCGGTGGAGGCGCTGCGCTATGAGTGAGCCGCTGCTGACCATTACGGGCCTGACCCGAACCTATGTCACCGGCGACCGGACGCTGGAGGTGCTGAAAGGCGTCGACGTCCAGGTCATGCCGGGCGAGGTCGTGGGCCTGATCGGACCTTCGGGCTCAGGCAAGTCGAGCTTGCTGCACGCGGCGGGCCTCCTGGAGCGACCGACCGCAGGGACGATCCACATCGACGGCGAGGACGTTGGGGCGCTTGACGAGCGGGGCCGCACGCGGCTGCGCCTGGCCAAGATCGGCTTCATCTATCAGTTCCACCATCTCATGCCCGAGTTCGACGCGCGCGATAACGTCGCCCTGCCGATGCGGATGGCGGGCCGGAGCCAGGCCGAGGCGCGCGCGCGCGCTGAGGAGATGCTGGGCCGGCTAGGGTTGGCTGAGCGGCTATCGCACCAGCCGGGGCAGCTGTCCGGCGGCGAACAGCAGCGCGTGGCCATCGCCCGCGCCCTGGCCAACAGCCCGCGCCTGTTGCTGGCCGACGAGCCGACCGGAAACCTCGATCCTGCGACCAGCCAGGCGGTGTTCCAGGCCCTGCACGATCTGGTGCGCGAAACCGGCGTCGGGGCCTTGATCGCCACCCACAACATGGAACTGGCCGGCCATATGGACCGCGTCTTCGCCATCAAGGACGGCCATCTGGAAGAGCGGGCGGCGCAGAGCCACGCCTACTGAGGCGGAGCCGCGTTTTGCACCCGGCGAATTGGGTGCAAAAGGTGCAAAAGGTGCAAAACCAGCGCGGTCGATAGGGGCGCAGCTGGAAGTCGGTGTCGGTACTTGAGAGGACGAGCCCGACGTCCTGGTGACCTCGCGTCATCGGTGCTGGACGATTTCAAAGACAGCCCGGAAGCCTAGGCGCGTCGCAGACAGCGGGGATGCAGGGCGCCGATATTTCGGCGTCGCCAAGTGAAGTCAGGTGTTTGCCGGCGCCGAATGCGGGGAAGGGGGCCAGGCCCGAACCTCAGATCGAAAAACTGACGCCGCAGCCGCAGTTGGCGACGGCGTTCGGATTGACGATCTTGAACTGGGCGCCGAGCAGTTCATCGACGAACTGGATCTCCGAGCCGGCCAGGAAGGGCATCGACATTTCATCGACCAAGGCAGCCTGGCCGTCATGCTCGATCTTGATGTCGTCGGGCTCAGCGGTCTCGACCAGATCGAGCCGATACTGAAAGCCGGAACAGCCGCCGCCGTCGACCGCGACGCGCAGCATCAGGGGCTTGCCCTCGGCCTGGGACAGATCGGCCAGGCGGCGCGCGGCGCTCTCAGCGAGGGTGACGGGTTTCAGGCTCATCGTGCGCCCTATATGAGGGGCCACGGGCCCGCGCGAAAGGGCTCTCCGTCGGTGGCCCAGCGGATGACGTCAATAAACCAGCTTGCGCCTTTCGCGTCCGATCCGGCGGTCAGTCTGGGGCGGCTGTTCGAGGAACCGCCGTCGAGCACGCGCACGGCGTTTGCACGGGACCGCGACCGGATCATCCACTGCACTCCGTTCCGACGGTTGAAGGGCAAGACCCAGGTGTTCATCGCCCATGAGGGCGATCACTATCGGACGCGACTGACCCATAGCCTGGAGGTGGCCCAGATCGCCCGGTCGCTGGCGGCGGCGCTGAACCTGGATCACGACCTGGCCGAGGTGATCGCCCTGGCCCACGACCTGGGCCACCCGCCGTTCGGCCATGCCGGCGAGGACCGGCTGAAGGACTTGATGCAGCCCTGGGCCGGGTTCGACCACAATGTGCAGACCTTCCGCATCGTCACCCGGCTGGAGCGGCGATATCCGGCGTTCGAGGGCCTCAACCTGAGTTGGGAAACGCTGGAGGGGGTGATCAAGCACAATGGTCCGATCGATCACCGGCTGGACGAGCCGGCCTGGCGGGCGGTAGCGGAGTATCTGCAGGTGTGGGATCTGAGGCCCACGACCTATGCCTCGATGGAGGCCCAGGTGGCGGCGGTGGCGGACGATATCGCCTACAACAACCATGACGTCGATGACGGGCTGCAGGCCGGACTGTTCGGGCTGGAGGAGCTGGCGACGGTGCCGCTGGTCGGGCCGATCCTGACCGGGGTGCGGACCGATTGGCCGCATCTTGATGACCGCATGATCGGCATCGAGGCGGTGCGGCGCATGATCGGCGCGATGATCGCCGATGTGCTGACCGAGACCGGGCGGCGGCTGGCGGAGGCCGACGTGAGGACGCCGGAGGACGTGCGGCGGGCGCGCCGGCCGATGGTCCAGTTCTCGGATCCGATGCTTCAGGATCTGGCGCGGCTGCGCGCCTTCCTGTTCGAGCGGATGTACCGGCACGAGCGGATCAACGTCATGCGAGACCGGGCCCAGCGGACCATCGACGACCTGTTTGGGCGCTATATGGACCAACCTTCAGAGATGCCGGAGGAATGGGCGGTGCGGGCCCTGACCGGCGATGCGGACCGGCGGGCGCGGGCGGTGTGCGACTACATCGCCGGAATGACCGACATGTTCGCCTTCGATGAGCACAGGCGCCTGTTCGGCCTTGTGGATGACAGCGACTTATGATTCGGATGATCGCGGGGTTGGGCTAGACTCCTTGGGCTCGCCCGCGATTCGCGGGCGACATGGAAGATGAGGCGACCCTGATGTCCTACGAACGGCCCGATCCAGAGCGCGGCCCCTATACGCCCCGCAACGACGACGATCTGCCGTTTGATCGGTCGGGGTTTGATGCCCGCGGTCGCGGTGGCGCGGGGCGGCCGCCGGTGCCGCTGACGCTCGTGATTTCAGCGGTCGTGCTGTTGGTGCTGATCATCGCCGTGGTGCTGTTTTACCGGGCCGGCGTACGCTCGCCTGGCGAGGCGCCGCCGGTGATCGAGGGCGCCGAAGGCGTGGCCGGGGCGGCGCCGGACGCGGCGCAGCCGCTCGATCGTGACGCCGATATCGAGATCTTTGATCCGTTGGACGCGCAGGTCGATCTGGCCCCGCCGCCGGAGGCTCCGGGCCAGCGTCCGCCGCCGCTGACCACCGACCAGCCGGCGACGCCACCGGCGCGCCCGGCGCAGACGCCGCCAACAGCCAGCCAGCCGACGCCGCCGCGTCCTGAACCCCGACCGACGCCGCAGCCGCAGCCGCCTGCGCAACCCCAGGCCACGGGCGGCGGCGCCTCTGTGCAGATTGGCGCCTTCTCGACAGAAGCGGCCGCCGAGCGCGCCTACGCCGAGGTGGCCGCCGCCTTTCCGCAGTTCGCCTCGGGCCGTACGCGCGGCATCCAACGGGTGACGACCTCGGACGGGCGCACCGTTTTCCGAACCACCGTCAATGGTCTGTCCGCCCAGGACGCGCGCGCCTTCTGCGGCGCCATGCGGGCGACGGGCCGGGACTGCATCGTTCAGTGACGGCGGCGTCGGCGGCGATCTACGGCCTGTCCGGCACGTCGCTGTCCGAGGGCGAACGCGCCTTCTTCCGGGAGGCGTCGCCGTGGGGCTTCATCGTCTTCAAACGCAATGTGCGCGATCCGCAGCAGCTCAAGGCGCTGACGTCAGAGCTGCGCGAGACGGTTGGACGCGATGCGCCGGTGCTGATCGACCAGGAGGGGGGTCGGGTGCAGCGGCTGGGGCCGCCGCACTGGCGCAAATATCCACCGGGCGCGGCCTATCTGGCGGCGGCGACGGGCGACGTGGACGTGGCGGCCGAGCTGATCGCGCTGGGTCACCGGCTGATGGCGCACGATCTGCGGGCCGTCGGGATCAATGTCGACTGCGCGCCGGTGCTGGATGTGCCGGTCGACGGCGCCCATGACGCCATCGGCGATCGCGCCCTGGCGCGCGATCCGGCGACGGTGACGCGGCTGGGCCGGGCGGCGGCTGAAGGGCTGCTGGCCGGAGGCGTTCTGCCGGTGATCAAGCATATGCCGGGCCATGGCCGGGCGATGTGCGACAGCCATCATGACCTGCCCGAGGTCCGGCTCGACCTGGTCAGCCTGGACGCCTGGGACTTCGCTCCGTTCAAGGCGCTGAACGATCTGCCGGCGGCGATGACGGCCCACGTCGTGTTCAAGGCCGCGGACGCCGAGCGGCCGGCCACGACCTCGCACGACACGCTGGAGATCATCCGCGAACGGTTGGGGTTCGACGGCCTGTTGATCACCGACGATCTGTCGATGAACGCCCTGAAGGGGACGATCAGAGAGCGTGCGGAACAGGCGCTGACGGCGGGCTGCGATGTGGTTTTGCACTGCAACGGCGACCTGCACGAGATGCGCCAGGCCGCCGAGGTCGCCGGGCCGCTGGAGGGACGCGCGCGGGCGCGGGCGGACGCCGCCCTGGCGCGGATCGCAGGCGAGCCCGCGGCGTTCGACGTCGAGGCCGCCGTCGCCCGGTTCGATGAGGCCCTGAAGGGGCGGCTGGACGCCAAGGCGGGCCCGGCGGTAGGTGAGGCCCCATGAGCGAGGCGTTTCAGCCCAATCTGGATTTCGCCGCCGCCGACGAGGCGAGCGAGGGCGAGGCCTTCGTCGTCGATCTGGACGGGTTCGAGGGGCCGCTGCACGTCCTTCTGGCGCTGGCGCGGACGCAGAAGGTCGATCTTCTGAAGCTGTCGATCACCAAGCTGGCCGAACAGTATCTGGCTTTTGTGCATGAGGCGCGGCGGCGCAACTTTGCGCTGGCGGCCGACTATCTGGTGATGGCCTCGTGGCTGGCTTATTTGAAATCGCGGCTGCTGCTGCCCAAGCCGGAAGCCAAGATCGAGGGCGAGATTCCGGCCGAGGAGATGGCGCAGCGCCTGGCCTTCCGGCTGATGAAGCTGGAGGCGATGCGCAAGGCGGTCGAGGCGTTGACAAGCGGTCCGGTGCTGAACCGCGACGTGTTCGGGCGCGGCGACCCCGAGGCGATCCAGGTGGTTCCGTCCAACCGGCTGGACGCCAACCTCTATGATCTGATGGCGGCCTATGTGACGCAGCGGCGGCGCGAGGCCGAGCGGCACTATAACCCGACCCAGCGGGTCGAGGCCTTCGCCCTGGATGAGGCGCGCGATTGGATGATGAAGCAGCTGCCCCGGCTGACGGCCTGGACCGAGCTGACGGCGGTGGCGCCCAGAGGGCGTGGCGATGACGGGCCGAGCGATGCGTCATGCCTGGCCTCGACGCTGTCGGCCAGTCTGGAGCTGGTCAAGGAGGGGCGGCTGAGCGCCAGGCAGATGGCGGCGTTCGATCCGTTGTTCGTCAAGACGCGGCGCGACGCGCTGGTGCTGGAGGCGGAGGGATGATCAAGTTCGCCCCCGATGAGGCCGAGATCGAGCGCCGGGTCGAGGCGCTGTTGTTCGCCGCAGCCGGACCGCTGACCCTGGCCGAGATCGCGCGGCGGCTGCCCGAGGGGGCCGACGCCGGCCAGGCAATTGCGGCGCTGCGCGCGCGCTATGGCGGGCGCGGGGTTGAACTGGTCTGTGTCGCCGACCGCTGGGCCTTTCGCACGGCGCTGGATCTGGCCTTCATGATGACCGAGCAGCGCGATGAGCCGCGCAAGCTGTCCAAGGCGGCGCTGGAGACCCTGGCCATCATCGCCTATCACCAGCCGGCGACGCGGGCCGAGATCGAGAGCGTGCGGGGCGTGTCGCTGTCCAAGGGCACGCTGGATCTACTCCTTGAGATGGGGATGGTGCGGCTGCGCGGGCGACGCCGAAGCCCGGGCCGGCCGGTGACCTACGGCACGACCGATCATTTTCTTGAGCATTTCGGCCTGGCCCATCTGGCCGACCTGCCGGGCGCTGCGGATATGCGTGCGGCTGGCCTGCTGGATCTGTCGCTGCCGGCGGACTTCATGACGCCGGATCCGTCCCGCGCCGGCGACGAAGACCTGGATCCCATCGAGGACGGCGATGACGCGCCCGAGTTCGCCCAGGACTTCGTTACGGAAGACGAGGGGTAGCCGATTAAATTTCAGAAATGCCGCGTTTTGGCTGCGGGATGGGTTTAGGGTGACCGCGAACGGAGCCGTCTTCCATGAACCGCCGCGCCTTTCTGATGTCCGCCCCGGCCTTTGCGTTGATCGCCACCGCTTGCAGCCAGCAGGGGGGCGCCGGGGCGGCGGCGCGCTCGACGCCGATCTTCGGTAGTTTCGGCTTCGATACGGCGGGGATGGATCGATCCATCGCGCCGGGCGACGATTTCTTCGGCTACGCCAACGGGACCTGGGCGCGTACGGCCGAGATTCCCGCCGACCGCGCCAGTTTCAACAGCTTCACGCGGCTGACGATCCAGGCCGACGAGCGGACCAAGGCGATCATCGAGGAGGCCGCCGCCGACAATGGCGCCCAGGGCGATCAGCGCAAGATCGGCGACTTCTACACCGCCTTCATGAACGAGGCGGCCATTGAAGAGGCCGGTCTGACGCCGCTGCGCGACGAGATGGCGGCCATCAGCGCCGTTCGCGACGTGGCCGGTCTATCGCGGGCGCTGGGCCAGACCCTCAGGGCCGACGTCGATCTTTTGAACATGACGAACTACTACACAGACCGCTTGTTCGGACTTTGGGTCAGCCAGGACTTCGACGCCCCGACGCGCAACTCGCCGTATCTGGTGCAGGGCGGTCTGGGGATGCCGGACCGGGCCTTCTATCTGGACGGCGGGCGCATGGCCGAGATGCGCCAGAACTACCGCGCCCACATCACGCACGTTCTGACCCTGGCCCGGATCGCCGAGCCGGAAGACAAGGCCGACCGCATTCTGGCGCTGGAGACGGCGATCGCAGGCGTTCACGCCACGGCCGAACAGACCAATGATGTCGAGGCGGGCAACAACCACTGGGCCCAGGCCGATTTTGACGCTCGGGCGCCGGGGATCGACTGGGCGGCCTGGCGGGATGGCGCGGCGCTCGGCCAGCAAGCCAGCTTCGTGGTCTGGCAGCCGGCGGCGGTGACCGGAATTGCGGCCCTGGTCGGGTCCCAGGCGCTGAACACCTGGAAGGACTATCTGGTCTTTCACGCGCTGGATCGGGCTTCGCCGTTCCTGCCGCGGGCCTTCGCCGACGAGAATTTCAGCTTCTACGGCTCGGTTCTGTCGGGCACGCCCGAGCAGGCGCCGCGCTGGCGGCGCGGGGTGGATGCCGTCAATGCAGCCCTGGGCGAGGCGGTTGGCCGTATCTATGTCGAACGGCATTTTCCAGAGAATTCAAAACTATCAATGGAGGGGCTAGTTCAGAATCTTAGGACTACCTTCGGCCAACGCATCAACCGCCTGACCTGGATGTCGGAGGCGACCCGCGCCGCCGCCCAGCGCAAGCTGGAGACGCTGGAAGTGTCGATCGGCCATCCGGAGACATGGCGTGACTACAGCGCCCTGGAGGTGCGCCCGGACCAGGCCTGGGCCAACGTCGAGCGGGCGGGCGTGTTTGAGTACGAGCGCAACCTGGCCAAGCTGGCCCGGCCGGTCACCCACGAAGAGTGGTATCTGCTGCCCCAGACGGTGAATGCGCTGAATATTCCGCTGGAAAACCGGCTGATCTTCCCCGCCGCGATCCTGGAGGCGCCGTTCTTCGATGCAGCGGCGGACCCGGCCGTCAATTATGGCGGCATCGGCGCGGTCATCGGCCATGAGATCACGCACAGCTTTGATTCCACAGGGGCGCTGTTCGACGAGACCGGCCGCCTGCGCGATTGGTGGACCCCACAGGATCTGGCGCAGTTCGAGGCGGCCGGTCAGGCGCTGGCGGCGCAGTACAGCGCCTATCAGGCGTTCGCGGATCTGCGGTTGAACGGCGAACTGACGCTGGGCGAGAACATCGCCGACGTGGCGGGCCTGGCCACGGCGTATGACGCCTATCGCTTGTCGCTGAACGGGCAGGAGCCGCCGGTGCTGGAGGATTTCACGGGTGATCAGCGGTTCTATCTGGGCTGGGCTCAGGTCTGGCGCTCCAAGTACCGAGATCAGGCGCTCAGGAACGCGGTCCTGACCGGGGTGCATTCACCGGGCCCGTGGCGCGTGGCGACGGTGCGCAATCAGGATCCCTGGTATGGCGCCTTCGACGTAGCACCGGGACAGGACCTGTATCTGGCCGAGGACGCCCGCGTCGAAGTCTGGTGACAGGCTCGGTTGGCTGAAACCATCTAAGGGCCTATATATCGGGCTGTTCGCGGCGCAAGATTCTGGCCGCCGCATAAGGAGACGATCGCGTGGGCAGCTTCAGCATCTGGCATTGGGTCATCGTTATCGCCGTCGTGCTGCTGCTGTTTGGCGGTCGCGGCAGGCTTTCGGGCATGATGGGCGACGCCGCCAAGGGCATCCGCGCCTTCCGCGACGGTCTCAAGAACGACGACGACGGCGCCGCCAACCGTGAGGAAACGCAGGCCGGCTCGCTGCCGCAGTCCGAGCGTGAGCGCGAAGACGCCAACCGCTAAGGCGGCGCGAGGAGAGCCCAGTCATGCTCGGCCCCGGAATCGGCGGGTTCGAATTGGTGGTCATCGCCCTGGTGGCGCTGATCGTCGTTGGACCCAAGGACTTGCCGCTGTTGATGCGCAAGGTCGGTCAATTCCTTGGCCGCGCTCGCAAGATGGCGGCCGAATTTCGCGCCAGTTTTGACGACATGGCCCGCCAGTCCGAGCTGGACGACCTGAGAAAAGAGGTCGAGGCGCTGCGCTCGGGCCAGATGGTCGGGCTCGACAAGGGGGTCGGCGACACCTTCAAGGACATCGACAAGGAACTGAAGAAGCCGCTGGCCTCGGCGCCGCCGCCCAAGAAGCCCGCGCCGGTGACCCCTGAGATCGATGCGGTGACGCATACGCCGCCAATGACCGAGCCGAGCCTGCCCAAGGCCGACGCCGAGACGACCACCAAGCCACGGCCCAAGGCGACCAAGCCGCGCGCGCCGCGCAAGAAGGCTGCGACATGAGCAAGGTCATCGACGAAGAGGCCGAGCTTGAAGCCTCGCGCGCGCCTTTGCTGGAACATCTGACCGAGCTGCGCTCGCGCCTGATCGTGTGCGTGGCCGCGTTCATCGCGGCCTTCATTCTCTGTTTCGCCTTCGCCGAACCGATCTCGCTGTTCCTGTTTCATCCGTTCCGGGTCGCGAACACCATCTTCACCAGCCAGGGCGAGGGCCATGGCCATGGCTTTGAGCTCTTGACCGCGCTGATCCAGGCGACGGCGGCGCCGCCGACGGGCGGCGAGCCGTTGAACCTGGTGTTCACCGCGCCGCTGGAGTTCTTCTTCGCCAAGCTGAAGCTGGCCGGGTTCGGCGCGGTGGTGCTGTGCTTCCCAATCCTGGCCTGGCAGCTGTACCGGTTCGTGGCCCCTGGGCTGTACCGGCGCGAAAAGGGCGCGTTCCTGCCCTTCCTGTTCGCCTCGCCGGTGCTGTTCCTGCTGGGTTCGGCGCTGGTCTATTATGTGATGCTGCCCTTCGTGCTGTGGTTCTCGCTGAGCCAGCAGATTTCCGGCGAAGGCATCCAGGTGCAGCTGCTGCCGCGCATCGCGGAATATCTTGAGCTGGTGACGGCGCTGATCCTGGCGTTCGGTCTCAGCTTCCAACTGCCGGTGGTGGTGACCCTGCTGGGGATGGCCGGCATCATCAACTCCAAACAGCTGGCGGCCGGACGCCGCTACGCCATCGTCGGGGTGGTGGTGCTGGCGGCTGTCGTGACTCCGCCCGATCCGATCAGCCAACTGATGCTGGCGACCCCGCTGGTGCTCCTCTACGAAATTTCGATCTGGTGCGTGCGCATCATCGAGCTGCGTCGGCGCAGGCAGGACGCCGATGACGCCGACGAGGAGGTGCTGGCTTGAAACCGCTGATGGTGATTGCGGCGAGTTTCTTCGCCGCCGCCTGCGTCCATGCGCCGATGGCGGACGCCCAGTCGGCGAACGTCAGCGCCGAGCGGCTGATGGCGGATGTGACGGCCCTGGCCTCTGACGAGATGCAGGGGCGGGGCTTTGGTCAGGCCGGCGGCGATCGCGCGCGCGACTATGTCGTGGCCGCCTTCGGCCAGGCCGGGCTTGAACCGCTCGAGGGCGGCTGGCTGAGACCGTTCACGGCGCGCGGTATCGCCGGCGAGAATGTCGTCGGCGTGGTCCGCGGCAGCGCCGCACCGGACCGGTGGATCGTGGTCACCGCGCACTATGACCACGAGGGCGTCAGGGACGGTCAAGTCTACAACGGGGCCGATGACAATGCGTCGGGGACGGCGGCGCTGTTTGAGCTGGCCCGGCTGTTGCGCGAGCACCCGCCGCGCTACTCGGTGATGTTCGTGGCGCTGGACGGCGAGGAGGCGGGCCTGCTCGGCGCGCGCGCCTTCGTGGCCGATGCGCCGGTCCCGATCGATCAGATGATCCTCAATATCAACCTGGACATGGTCGCGCGCGGCGACAACGGCATCCTGTGGGTGGTCGGGACGCGGCTGTATCCGGACCTGGTCCCGGTGATCGACGCCCTGCCGCAGCAGGCCGGGGTCGAACGACGCTACGGCTATGACGATCCGGCGGTGCGCGGGCGCAACAACTGGGTCAATCTGTCGGACCAGGCCGCCTTCCACGCGCGCGGCGTCCCGTTCGTCTTCTTCAGCGTCGACGATCACAGCGACTATCACCAGCCCACCGACGATGTGGAGCGAATTGACGCGGATTGGTATCGCGGCGCGGTTCAGACTGCCTGGGAAGCGCTGGACGCCGTCGATGGGATGGACAATGCGGAGTTTAGACGCTCTGCTGCAGCGATGCCCGCCAGCACCAAGCCCTGATCCCATGCGCCGCCTTGCTTTCGTTCTTGCCGCCGTCAGCCTGATCCAGGCCTGCGACGCGGGGGTGGGCGAAAGCGCGCCGCCGCCGGCCCCGCCCGAGCCGGCCCCGGTCGTCGCCCTGGCGCCGGTGGAGGGCTTTGCGCACCAGGCGGATTCGGACCTGTTCGGCTACTATTTGCCGGACAGCGAGGTGCGGATCGGCGACATCAGGCTCAGCCACTTCCATCTGGGCGACGAAGCCGCCTTCAGGGAATGGGAGACCGCCCAGGGCCGCGGCGCGACCAACTTTGCGCCTGTCATGTTCCAGTTTGACGACCTGTCGTCGCCGACCATCGCCAACGAGCTGGGCGGGCAGACGCCTGAGGTCATCGTGCGGGTGCTGCCGACCGGCTATGGCGTGTCGGATTCGGTGGTGCGTTTCGCGGGCCAGGATCCGACCCTGGGCCCGGTGACGTTCGAGGGGGAGTTCATCCGCCCGGCGTTCGCGCGCGTACGGGCCGGCGGGGACAGCGGCGAGCTGGTTCTGCGAGGCACCCTGACGATCGGCGACCACGTCTATGAGGGGCAGGCCTTCAGCTGGACTGGCGGGGACTGACGCGACCTCAGCGCGGGGCTTGCCAAGAGAACAAAACCGGAATAGAACAAACATAGAACATAAATCCGGGAGGGTCGTCATGGTCCGTGTTGTTCGCGAATCGCTGTCGCTGGCTTCGGTCGGGGCGTTTGTGTGGATGGTCTGGACCGTGGCGGCGATGGCCGGCTGATTTCGTCCACAGGCCATCGGGCCCGCGCGGTTGAGCCGGGTGGCCGTAGCGGCGACGATGCGGTGGTTCTCAGAGTCGAAAGGCCGGACGTGTGAGCGAGGGATTCGTCCATCTTCGGGTTCGCAGCGCCTATTCGCTGCTGGAAGGCGCCATCAAGGCCGGCAAGCTGGGTCGGCTGGCGGCGGACGCCCAGATGCCGGCCATCGGCATCGCCGACCGGACCAACCTGTTCGGGGCGCTGGAGTTCTCTCAGGCTTGCAAGGATGCGGGGGTTCAGCCGCTTGTTGGTTGCGCCCTGCCGGTCACCGGCATCGGCGGTCAGAGATCTGAACGCTGGGCGCGGACCGCAACGATCGTTCTGCTGGGGCAGGACGAGGCCGGCTGGGCCAATCTGTCGGTGCTGTCTTCGCTCGCCTACCTTGAGATGGAGGCGTCCGAGGAGCCGTCCGTGCCCTGGTCGAAGGTGGCCGCGCACGCTGAAGGATTGATCCTGCTGTCAGGCGGGCCGGACGGGCCGATTGATCCATTGTTCGTCCAGGGTCGGCCCGACGAGGCGCGCAAGGCCCTGGCGGAGATGAAGACGGTCTTTAAAGATCGCTTCTACGTCGAGTTACAACGCCATGATTTAACAGAAGAACGCCAGGCCGAAGCGGGCCTGGTTTCTTTCGCCTACGACCACGATGCGCCGCTGGTGGCGACCAATGACGTCTATTTCGGCCCGCCGCACATGGCCAAGGCGCACGAGGCGCTGATCGCCATCGCCGACGGCGCTTTTCTGGGCCAGGACGACCGCCGCAAGGTCTCTCCGGAGCATTGGTTCAAGCCGGCGGCGGATATGCGGGCCCTGTTCGCCGACTTGCCGGAGGCCTGCGACAATACGCTGGACATCGCCCGGCGCTGCGCCTTCCTGGTCCAGCCGCGCGATCCGATCCTGCCGCGGTTCGACACCGGGGCTGGACGCACCGAGGCCGAGGAACTGGCGCATCAGGCGCGCGAGGGCCTGAAGGCGCGGCTCGACGGCTTGGCGCTGGCCACCGAGGAGGCCGACTACTGGGCCCGCCTGGAGCGTGAGATCGGCGTCATCCAGTCGATGGGTTTCGCCGGCTACTTCCTGATCGTGTCGGACTTCATCAAATGGGCGAAAGCCCATGATATTCCAGTCGGACCTGGCCGCGGATCGGGCGCCGGCTCGATGGTGGCCTGGGCCATGGCCATCACTGATCTGGACCCGTTGCGGTTTGGCCTGCTGTTCGAGCGGTTTCTCAATCCGGAGCGGGTGTCGATGCCCGACTTCGACGTCGACTTCTGCCAGGAGCGGCGCGACGAGGTCATCGCCTATGTGCAGGACAAGTACGGGTTTGATCGGGTCGCCCAGATCATCACCTTTGGCACCCTGCAGGCGCGCGCGGTGCTGCGCGATGTCGGCCGGGTGATGCAGATGCCGTTGGGCCAGGTCGATCGCCTGGCCAAGATGGTGCCGAACAACCCCGCCAATCCGGTGACCCTGGCCCAGGCCGTGGAGCTGGAGCCGCGGCTGAAGGAGGCCAAACGCGAGGACCGCACGGTCGAGGCCCTGATCGAGACCTCGCAGAGCCTGGAGGGGTTGTATCGAAACGCCTCGACCCACGCCGCCGGCATCGTCATCGGCGACCGAGCCCTGACCGAGCTGACGCCGCTGTACAAGGATCCGCGCTCGGACATTCCGGCCACCCAGTTCAACATGAAATGGGTCGAGCCGGCGGGCCTGGTGAAGTTCGACTTTCTGGGCCTGAAGACCCTGACCGTGCTGGAGCGGGCGCTGGGCTATCTGACGAAGCGCGGGGTCGAGCTGGACCTGCTCAACCTGCCGCTCAAGGATCCGGCGACCTTCGAGTTAATGGCGTCCGGCCAGACCATCGGGGTGTTCCAGCTCGAAAGCCAGGGGATGCGCGACACCCTGCGCAAGATGCGCTGCGAGAGTCTGGAGGAGATCATCGCCCTGATCTCGCTCTATCGACCCGGGCCGATGGAGATGATCGACACCTATGTCGACCGCAAGTTCGGCCGTCAGGAGGTGGATGTTCTGCACCCGACACTGGAGCCGGTGTTGACCGAGACCTACGGCGTCATCATCTATCAGGAACAGGTGATGCAGATCGCCCAGATCCTGTCGGGCTACAGCCTGGGCGAAGCCGATCTCTTGCGCCGCGCCATGGGCAAGAAGAAGCCTGAGGAGATGGCCAAGCAGAAGGTCCGTTTCATGGACGGCGCCCGCGACAAGGGCGTCGATCCGGACCGGGCCGACTTCATCTTCGAACTGGTCGCCAAGTTCGCCGGCTACGGATTCAACAAGTCGCACGCAGCGGCCTATGCCCTGATCTCGTTCCAGACGGGCTTCCTGAAGGCCAATCATCCGGTCGAGTTCATCGCCGCCTCTATGTCGCTGGACGCGGCCAACACCGACAAGCTAGCGGTGTTCTATCAGGATGCGCGTCGCTTCGAGGTGCCGGTCAGGGCGCCCGATATCAACCGCTCGATGGCCGACTTCGATGTCGAGAGCGGCCAGGTGCTCTACGCCCTGGGGGCGGTTCGCAACGTCGGCATGGAGGCTATGCGCTCGGTGGTCGAGGCGCGGGCCGAGGGCGGCCCGTTCACCGACATTTTCGACTTCCTTGAACGGATCGACCCGCGCGCGGTCAACAAGCGGGCGATCGAAAACCTGGCGCGGGCCGGAGCCTTCGATTCGATTCACCCCAATCGGCGCCAGTTGGTCGAGTGCGCCGATGTGCTGATCGCGCACGCCCAGTCGATGGCGGCCGAGCGGGCTTCGTCCCAGGTCAGCCTGTTCGGCGAGGACCAGGCCGATGCGGCGCGCCCGCGCCTCAAGGCCATCGAGGACTGGATCGGCCCGGATCGGCTGGATGAAGAATTCTCGGCGGTCGGCTTCTATCTGTCGGGCCATCCGCTGGAGGACATGGTCAGCGTCCTGCGCAAGAAGCGGGTGACCCTGTTCGCCGAGGCCTTGCCGCAAGCCGAAAGCGGCCACGAGGCCTTCATGATGGCGGGCGTGGTACGTCGTCGCCAGGAGCGGGCCTCGGCCCGCACCGGCGAGAAGTTCGCCTTCGTCGCCTTTTCGGACCCCACCGGCGAGTTCGAGGTGCTGTTTCCGCCCGAGCAGTTACGCAAGTGCCGCGACGTGCTTGAACCCGGCGCGCCGGTGATGATCAAGGTTCGGGCCAAGGCGGCGGACGGCGAGGTCCGCTGGTTCGGCGACGACGCCCAACCGATCTCGGCCGTGGTCGAGGCCGCCGAGGGGTTGCGGGTCATTGTGTCGCCCGGCTCGGTCCAGCTCGATTCGATCCAGGCGCGGCTTAGGCCGGCGGTGGCGGATCGGGGCGGTGAGGTCACCTTGGTGGCGGCGCTGCACGGTCGGGCCGAGGTCGAGATGCGTCTGCCGGGGCGCTATCGGCTGGACGCCGCCTTGCGCGGCGCCCTGAAGGCCGCGCCGGGCGTCCTGATGCTGGAGGATGCCTGACTGTGGAGGTTCACCCATGTCGGCAGCTGTCATTGCGGCGCGGTGACCTATGAGGTTGGTCTGAGCCTGGATCAGGTGATCGCCCGCAGTTGCACCCGTTGCTACGCCAAGGGGGTTTCAGCTCGCCGTCGCCAGCTGGACAGTTTTCGGCTGCGGAGCCGGAGGCTGCGAACCTATCGGTTCAACACCGGGATGGTCGCCCATCGGGTCTGCGAGGTCTACGGCGTCCAGCCCTTTGACCGAGGCCTGGACCAGGCTGGCGTCGAGGCGGTGGCGGTCAACGTCCGCACCGTGGCCGATGGGGCGCCGGGCACGGTGAAGACCCCGCCGTTTGACGGACGCCATCCGATCTAGCCGGGCCAGGTCTGCCCTGGCGGCGGAATCGCGGCATTGTGCGGGCATGGCGGCAACGGTTCTGATCCTGGGGGCGTCGGGCTTCATCGGCTCGCATCTGGCGGCGGCGTTCGCGCGGTCCGGCTGGACTGTACGGGCCGGCGCGCGGCGACCCGAGGCGGCGCGGCGGCTGGCGCCGTCGCTGGACTGGGTGCGGGCCGAGTTCGCGGAACTGACCACGGCTGAGCGGTGGGCGGAGTTGATCGCGGGCGTCGACCTGGTGGTGAATTGCGTCGGCGTTCTTCAGGACGGACCGGGCGACAGTCATGTGGCGGCCCATGTCGACGGGCCACGGGCGCTGATCGCGGCGTGCGAACGGGCGGGTGTCGCGCGGCTGATCCATCTGTCGGCCGCAGGAGCCGACGCAGCGTCGGGCACCGCCTATGGCCGTTCCAAGGCCGCCGCAGAGACCATGGTCGAGGCTTCGGCGCTGGACTGGGTGATCCTTCGCCCTTCGCTGGTGCTGGCGCGCGCCAGCTACGGCGGCACGGCGATGCTGCGCGGCCTGGCCGCTTTCCCAGCTTTCATTCCGGTGCTCGGCGGAGACCAGAGGTTCCGGCCCGTGGCGATGGAGGATCTGTGCGCGGTCGTGCTGGCCCTGTCGCAGGGGGGAACGGCGTCGAAGCGGGTGCTGGAGGTCGGCGGACCCGATCTGGTCACCCAGGCGCAGTTGCTGGCGGGCTTGCGCGGCTGGCTGGGCCTGAAGCCAGCGCCGGTGGTGCGGATCGCCGCCTGGCTGGCCTGGCCGGCGATCAAGGTCGGGGATCTGATCGGCTGGCTCGGTTGGCCGTCGTCATTCCGGACGACGTCGGTCAAGCAGATGGCCTATGGCGCCGCCGGGGGGGCGCCCGACGCCCTGACCGAGGCGACGGGCGTTCGACCGCGAGGGTTCGCCGAAATCCTGAGCGCCGCCCTGGCGACGACGGCGGACCGCTGGCAGGCCCGGCTCTATTTCGTGCGACCATTGTCGATCGTCTTGCTGGGACTGTTCTGGACCATCACCGGCGTTGTGTCCCTCGGTCCGGGTTTTGACGCGGCGCAGCAGCACCTGATCGACGCAGGCTTCGCCGCCGGACCGGCCTGGCACGGTGTTTTCTGGGGCGGTTGGTTTGACATAGTGATGGGGCTCGCCCTGTGGGTTCGCCCCTGGACACGGAACGTGGCGATCACGATGGTGCTGGCCACGCTGGGTTATCTGGCCGGGGCGACGGCGTGGGCGCCGCAACTGTGGCTCGATCCGCTGGGGCCTTGGGTCAAGGTGTTGCCGATGATGGCGCTGTGCTTGTTCGTCGCCGCCACGGATGACCGGCGATGACCTATTTTCTAGTCAAGATGATCCACATCCTGTCCGGCGCGGTGCTGTTCGGGACCGGGGCGGGGATCGCCTTTTTCATGCTGCGCGCCCATGCCAGCCGCGATGCGGCGACCGTGGCGGGGGTGGCGCGGATCGTTGTGCTGGCCGACTTCGTGTTCACGGCGACGGCTGTCGTGGTCCAGCCGATCTCCGGGCTGATCCTGATCGTGATGCAGGGTTACGGCCTGGACGAGCCGTGGCTGATGGCGGCCTACGGTCTGTATGTGATCACGGGCCTTTGTTGGCTGCCGGTGGTGGCGATCCAGCTCCAGCTGAAACGGCTGGCCGAGCAGGCGGCGGCGGATGGAGCTGATCTACCGCCAGCCTACCACCGGCTCTATCGGCTGTGGTTCATCCTGGGCTGGCCGGCCTTCGCGGCGGTGCTAGGCATCTACTGGCTGATGATCGCCAAACCGGCGATCTAGCGTGGTTCGGCCAGGGCGGCGCGGGCGGCGGCGACAAGTGCGTCGAAGCTGTCAACCTGACGCACATCGTAGAACTCGGCGGTGACGTCGACGTTACCCTTGCGCCAGAAGCCCGGCGGGCAGAACACGATCAACCGTCCGGTGCGGGCGTAGAGACCGAACTCCAGCAGCGAGATCGGGCTTTGCGACGCCGGGTCGAGATACATCACGATGACGTCGGCGCTTTCCAGCGCGGCCAGTTCCCATTCAACTTGACGACGAAACTCGGGTTCGTCGGCCTCGGTGCGCCAACCGCTGTCCCAGTCGGCGCGGCGCGGATTGAGAATGACCACGCTCTGATCAGACAGGGCCTGGGCGAACTCCGACTGCCAGTCGCGCGTCGCGCCCATGTTGATCGAGCCGGCGACAAAGATGCGGGGCCGCGGGTCGTCGAGCGCGAGCGGAGCGGGGGAGGTGATCACGGAAGCTCCGGGCGATTGGGCCAGGACCGGTGCGCAGGCGGCGAGGCCGACCGACAGGGCGAGGGCGAGCGACAGAAGTCTCATGCCGCGACCCTAGCAGGGACCGGGCCAGACGTAACCGCCCGTCACGCGACGTGAGGTCCATCGGGCGTCGCTCTGTGGCAAGAGCGTTCGGTGTCGACACCATCGTCTTCTGTGCATGATCGTCTGAGCCTGGCCGAGATCGGTGCGATCCTGGCCATCGTGGTGATCTGGGGCGTCAACAACGCAGCGGCCATGGTGGCGACGGACGTGTTGCCGCCGCTGTTGTTGTCGGCGATGCGGTTCAGCCTGGCGGCTGTGGTGCTGGTCCCTTTCCTGAGACCGCCGTTCCCGGAGTGGAAAAGCCTGGCCCTGCTGGTCGTGCTCGGCGGCCCGATCCATTTCGGCCTGATCTATGTCGGCTATTGGCTGGCGGAGGATCTCAGCCCTTTCGTCGTCGCCCAGCAGATGTGGATCCCGTTCACCGCCCTGATCGCCTTTCTGGTGCTGGGTGAGCGGCTTCGGCGGCTGGCGGTGATTGGCTTGATCGTGGCCTTCCTGGGCGTGGCCTGGATGACGGCGGATCCGCGAGCGATGCGGGACTGGGTTCCGATCCTGATGGGGCTGGCGGCGGGCCTGGCCTGGGCCGGCTGCACGGTGTTGGCCCGGCGAACACGCGGCGTGTCGCCATTCACCCTGCAAGGATTGCTCGCACTGGGAACAGCGCCGGTCATGATCGTCGGCACCTTGCTGTTCGAGCAGGGCCAGGTCGAGGCGATTCAGGCCTCGGGGCCGTTGATCTGGGCGTCGGTGGTCTGGGCGGGGCTGGTGTCGTCGGTCTTCGCCACCGGGCTGTTGTTCTGGCTGGTTCAGAAGAGGGAGGCGGGGCGCATTACGCCCTACCTGCTGGCGACGCCGTTGGTCAGTGTGGCGATAGGGGCGGGTTTTCTGGGCGATGTGCTGACGCCCCAGATCGTCGCCGGGGGCGTGGTGGCCATGCTCGGGGTCGCGCTGGTGGCCCTGGCGGAGCGCGGGCTGAGAGCCGGGGCGGGTCAGACTTAGGGCTCCAGTCGCGCCCCGCCGGCCGGGGCGGGCGGAGCTTGCACACCCGGGCGCATCCCGATTTCACGCGCGGGGCTGGCTCATCAGGCTGCGGTTCACCCCGGCCGCCGCGCGTCAGTGCGCCGCAGACAGAACGGCGCAGGCGATGCGACCGCCGGCCCCGCCGATCGGCTGGGTCTGGTGATCGTCGGCGTTGGCGTGGACCACCAGGGCCAGGCCATTGCTCTGGGCCAGGCCGATGTCGGAGATATAGGCCTCGGCGCGCGCGACGCCGTCGGCGTGGGCGTAGATGTTCGGCAGGTCGCCGTAGTCGGGCCCGCCATCCCAGTTCAACAGGCCATGCGGACGCACCGTTTCCGGATGATTGATGTGGCTGCCGGCGCTGGTGAAGGCGGGCGTTTCACAACTGCCCACCGCATGCAGGTGGACCCCGTGCCAGCCCTGGGGCCAGTTCTCGCCCTCAATGGTCAGAAGGGCCCCATGCGGACCCTGACGCATAGCAACTTGCCCGGCCGCAGATCCATCCGAGGCCGTCAGCGGAGCGATGACGGCGGGTGAGGAGGCCTGTGGCGGGTGACCGGAACCGGCTTGGACGGGCTCGCCCGCCGCCACTGCGCCACAGCCGATGGTGAGCGGCATAAATGCTAATAAAAACAAAAGATTGGATTGCACGACCAAGGCCCCTGGATGGATCGGCCCGGTTTTGCTCTCCGGGCCCTTAGATGCTAACACTTGAACAGCGCTGAACGCTCCGATTCTTCTTAGAAAAACTCCCTTTGACCGACGAAACCGAAGACCACGGCTCACCCGCGGGCCGGGGCGATATCGCCCCCATCGCCATCGAGGACGAGCTCAAGAAATCCTATCTCGACTACGCCATGAGCGTGATCGTCAGCCGCGCTCTGCCGGATGCGCGCGACGGTCTCAAGCCGGTGCACCGACGCATCATCTATGCGATGCACGAAGAGGGCCGCACCCACGACAAGAAGTTCGTCAAATCGGCCAACATCGTCGGTGACGTGATGGGTCGTTATCACCCGCACGGCGACAGCGCGATCTATGACGCCCTGGTGCGGATGGCCCAGCCGTTCTCGATGGGTCTGTTGCTGGTCGACGGTCAGGGCAACTTCGGTTCGGTCGACGGCGATCCGCCGGCGGCCATGCGCTACACCGAAAGCCGCATGACCAAGGCCGCCGAGGCCCTCATCGACGACATCAATAAGGATACGGTCGACTGGCGTGAGACCTACGACGGCAGCCGAATGGAGCCGGTCGTCCTGCCGGCGCGCTATCCGAACCTGCTGGTCAACGGCGGCGGCGGTATCGCGGTGGGCATGGCCACCAACATCCCGCCGCACAATCTGGGCGAAGTGGTCGACGCCTGTTTGGCCCTGCTGGACGACCCCGAGGTCGGAACCGAGACCTTGCTGGAGTTGGTCCCCGGACCAGACTTCCCGACCGGCGGCGAGATTTTGGGCCGAACCGGCGCGCGCAATGCGCTGATGACCGGCCGCGGGTCGGTCGTGGTGCGCGGCAAGGCGACCATCGAGACCATCCGCAAGGATCGCGAAGCCATCATCATCACCGAGATCCCCTATCAGGTGAACAAGGCCACGCTGCAGGAACGCATCGCCGAACTGGTGCGCGAAAAACGGATCGAGGGCGTTTCGGACGTGCGCGACGAATCCGACCGTCAGGGAATGCGCGTCGTCGTCGAGCTGAAGCGCGACGCCTCTGGCGACGTGGTGCTGAACCAGCTCTATCGCTTCACGGCGCTGCAGAGCTCGTTCGGTGTCAATATGCTGGCGCTGAACCGCGGCCGGCCCGAGCAGATGGGCCTGCGCAAGCTGCTCGAAATCTTCCTGGACCACCGCGAAGAGGTGGTGATCCGGCGCACCAAGTTCGAGCTGGCCAAGGCGCGTGACCGGGGCCACGTCCTGGTCGGCCTGGGACTGGCGGTGGCCAATATCGACGAGGTCGTAGCCCTGATCCGGGCGGCCCGTGACCCGGCGGAGGCCCGTGAACAGCTTCAGGCCAAGGCCTGGGCCGTCGGAGATATGATGGCGCTGATCGAGCTGATCGCCGATCCGCGCTCGGTCGTCATCGAGGGCGACAAGCTGCGCCTGACCGACGAGCAGGCCCGCGCCATCCTGGCCCTGACGCTCAGCCGTCTGACCGGCCTGGGCCGTGACGAGATCTTCGACGAGGCCCGAGAAGTCGCCGCCGACATCCAGGAGCGGCTGACGTTGCTGTCGGACCGCGCCAACATCCTGGCGGTGGTGCGCGAGGACCTGATCCGCGTGCGCGCCGAGTTCGCCGCGCCGCGCCGCTCAGAGTTCGTCGAAGGCGATTTCGAACTGGAGGACGAAGACCTGATCCCGCGCGACGACATGGTCGTGACGGTGACACACGGCGGTTACGTCAAGCGCACGGCTCTGGCCGACTATCGGACCCAGCACCGGGGCGGCAAGGGCAAGTCGGGAATGCGGATGAAGGACGAGGACGCCGTCGTCGGCGTATTCTCGGCCTCGACCCACACGCCGGTTCTGTTCTTTGCGACCAACGGCAAGGCCTACAAGCTCAAGGTCTGGAGACTGCCGCTGGGCGCCGCCAATGCGCGCGGCAAGGCGTTCGTCAACCTGCTGCCGATCGAGCCAGGCGACTCGATCATGAACGTGCTGCCCCTGCCGGAAGACGAGGCCACCTGGGACAGCTACGACATTATGTTCGCCACCAAGTCCGGCGACGTGCGGCGCAACAAGCTCAGCGATTTCGCCAGCGTCAACCGCGCCGGCAAGATCGCCATGGACCTGGAGGAGGGCGACTCCATGGTCGGGGTCGCGCTGTGCACCGGCGAAGATGACGTGATGCTGACCACGGCGCTGGGCCGGGCCATCCGGTTCAAGGCCGACGATGTGCGTGTGTTCAAAGGCCGCAAATCGACCGGCGTGCGCGGCGTACGTCTGCAGTCCGGCGACGAGGTCATCTCCATGGCCGTGCTCGGTCGCTTTGAGGCGACGCCGGAGGAACGCAACGCCTATGTCAAACACGCCAACGCCATGCGCCGGGCGCTCGGCGAGGACGAGGATGACGGCGTCTCCGCCAATGACGAAGCCGACGACGCCGGCGAGGACGCGATCCTGTCGGTCGAGCGCATCGCCGAGATGGGCGCGGCCGAGCAGTTCATCCTCACCATCACCGAGACGGGCTTTGGCAAGCGGTCCTCGGCCTATGAGTACCGGCGCACCGGGCGCGGCGGGCAGGGGCTGACGGCTCATGGCCTGGGCGGACGCGCCGGTGACCGACTGGCGGCCAGCTTCCCGGTGGAGGATTCGGACGACCTGATGCTGGTGACCTCTGGCGGCCAGATGATCCGCACCCCGGTGGACCAGATCCGCATCGTCGGCCGAACCAGCCAGGGCGTGACGGTGTTCCGCACGGCCGACGGCGAAAAGGTGGTCTCGGTGGAGCGTTTGCCGGACTCCGGTGAGGACGGCGCGGACGAGACTGACATCGAGGCCGGCGACGAGACGTCGCCCGAAGGTGACGGCGAGGCGTGATTGAGACGGTTCACATCGACGGCGTCCCGGCGACCGTCGAGGGGCTGACGGCGGCGCTGGTCTCGAACTACGCCGCCTTCACGACTATCCAGCATGAGCCGGGCGGGGTGAGGGGACTGGACCTGCATCTGTCACGGCTGGCGGCTTCGGCGCTGGAGCTGTTCGGGCAGTCCGTTCCAGAGGCGGTGATGCGCGAGCGAATCCGTGCCGCCCTAGCCGGACGAGATGAGCGGTTGTCGGTTCGCGTCCAGCTGTTTCTGCCCACGATCACCCCTCGCCGGGTCGACTCGAAAGGGCGGCCGAGCGTCCTGGTGCGGGTGTCCAAACCCCTGCCGCCGCTGCACGGACCCCTGCGTTTGCAAGGCCAGTCCTATCAGCGTGAAGCGCCGCACCTGAAACACGCGGCTACCTTCGGTCTAGTCCGGGCGGCGCGAGCGGCCAAGGCGGCGGATTTCGACGACGCCCTGTTCACCACGCCCGATGGGCTGATCGCAGAAGGCAGCGTCTGGAATATCGGCTTCATCGAGGCCCAGTCGGTGGTCTGGCCGCGCGCGCCGAAGCTGGCCGGAACTGGCCAGGCCCTGATCGCGCGGGGCCTGGATGCGGTGAGCATGAGCAGCGAAACACGCCCGGTGCGTCTGGATGAGGTGGGCGGGTTCGATGGAGCCTTCATCTGCAACAGCGCGACCCCGGCGGCGTCGGTAACCGCCATCGACCAGGCGCGACTGAACACCGACCCTCGGATGATTGAGCGGCTGGAGGCGGCCTGGATGGCCAATCCGGTGCAGCCGATCTAGGCCGCGCCTCAATCCGTGCTAGACAGGCGTGACAGGCGATCCGTGGGAGGAGACCCCTTGCGCATCGGGCTTTATCCGGGGACGTTTGACCCCGTCACCAATGGCCACCTCGACATCATCGGTCGGGCGGTCAAGCTGGTCGACAAACTGGTCGTGGGCGTGGCTCGCAACGACGACAAGGGCCCGCTGTTTTCGACGGACGAACGTGTGGCCATGCTGGATGCGGCGGTCGAGCCGCTGCGCAACGGCACGATCATCGAGATCCGGCCGTTCGAGAGCCTGCTGATGCACTTCGCCGAAGAAGTCGGGGCGGCCGTCATTATCCGAGGGCTGCGGGCCGTGGCGGACTTCGAATACGAATTCCAGATGACAGCCATGAACCAGAAGCTGAACGCTGAAATCGAGACCGTCTTTCTGATGGCCGACCCCCGCCATCAGGCCATCGCATCGCGGCTGGTCAAGGAGATCGCCCGCCTGAATGGGGACATCGACGGCTTCGTGCCGCCTGACATCGCGCGCGCGGTGCGCGCCAAACTCAAGGCCTGACTTTCATGCGTATTCTTGCCGCCTTGTCGGCCATCGCCGTGTTGTGCGCCGGCCCCGCGATCGCTCAGACGTCGGATTGGCGCACGGTCGCACCGGACAATCTTCTGGTCATCGACACCACGCGCGGTCGCATCCTGATTGAGATGACGCCGGAGACGGCGGCTGGGCATGTCGAACGGGTGCGGACGCTGACGCGTCAGGGCTTCTACGACGGTGTGCCGTTCCACCGGGTGATGACTGGATTTATGGCCCAGACCGGCGATCCAACCGGGACGGGCGAGGGCGGCAGCGACCTCCCCGATCTGGCGGCGGAGTTCACCTTCCGCCGGGGCTCCGAACCGGCCTACGTCGAGGTCACTGGCTCTGACGGGCGCTTCACCCGGCCCGCCGGCGTGCAACTGGGTCTGTTCGGATCGCTGGCGGTGCAGACCCAGCCGGACGGCCAGATGTTCGCCACGCGAGATGGCCGGGTCGACGCGACGGCCTGGTTCTGCCCCGGCGTCGTCGGGGCGGCGCGAACCGCCCAGAACGTCAACTCGGCCAACAGCCAGTTCTTCATCATGACCGCGCTCAACATGAGCCTGAACGGCCAGTATACGGCCTGGGGCCGGGTGGTCGGTCCGATGGAAGCGGTGCATTTGCTGCGCGCCGGCGACCCGACGACCGGCACGGTGCCGATCGATCAACGGGACAGCATGATCCGGGTTCGCATCGCCTCGGACATGCCGGCGGGCGAAAGGCCGTCGGTCCGGGTTCTGGACGTGCGCTCGGCGCGCTTCGCCCAACTTGTAGAAGAACGCCGCGCAGCTCAGGCGTCGCGGTTCTCGATCTGCGACATCCTCCCCCCCTCGGAAGTCGACAGTTGATCCGGAGCCCCCAGATGAGAAGTCGCCTTGTTCTGGGCGCGGTCTGCGCCCTGGCCCTGAACGGCGCCGCCCTGGCCCAGGATGCGGGCGGCGAAACGCCGCCGCCTCCGCCGGAGGCGCCCGGCGTCACCCCTGACTCCTGGCGCGAGGTTCCGGCCGAGAACCTGCTGGTGATCGACACGTCGCGCGGCCGCATCCTGGTTGAGATGGCGCCCCAGGTCGCACCCGCTCACGTCGAGCGCGTGCGCCGCCTGGCCCGCGAAGGGTTTTACGACAATCAGCGGTTCCATCGGGTCATCGACTGGTTCATGGCCCAGACCGGCGATCCGCTGAGCCGGGGTTCTGACCGGACCCTGTGGGGCGAGGGGCAGAGCGCCTATCCGGACCTGGCGGCGGAGTTCACTTTCCGGCGGGGCGCGGACATGGGGTTTACCGCCGTCGCCAGGCCGATGGGTTCGGTGCTCGGCTTCATGGATTCCCTGCCGGTGATCTCGCAGCCGGATGAGCTGATGAGCCAGACCGGGGATAACCGGGTTCACGGCTGGGGGACCTATTGCCCCGGCGTGGCGGGGATGGCGCGCGGCGACGCCAACGACAGCGCCAACAGTCAATTTTTCATCATGCGTCAGGCCTATCCGTCGCTGGACAAACGTTACACCGTTTGGGGTCGCGCGGTGGTCGGCCTGGACGTTGTGCGGGCGTTCAACTTCGGGACGGATCCCTCCGGTGCGGTGGCCGAGCCGGACGTGATGACCCGCGTACGCGTGGCGTCGGATATCGCCGAGGCTGAACGGCCGCGCGTGCGGGTGATGTCAACGTCCAGTCAGGCGTTCCACGACCTGGTCGATCAGATCCGGGCTGCGCGCGGGGCTGATTTTTCCATCTGTGACATCGATCTGCCTGCGGAGGTGTTGTGAGCGATCTCGATCCCGATATCCACGACGAGCGCGAAGCCAAACGTTATGCGCTCCAGGTCGAGGGCCAGACGGCGGTGGTGACCTACAATCTGGTCGAGGGCGGCCTGATGGTGACCGAAACCCTGGTGCCCGAGGTGCTGGAGGGCCGGGGGATCGCCAGCCGCCTGGCGCGCCACGTTCTGGCCGATGTGAAGGCGAGGGGACTGGTGATCTTGCCGGTCTGTCCGTTCTTCGCCGGCTATCTCAAGAAACACCCCGAGTGGGCCGAGATCGTGCATCCGACATATCGGGCGATGCTGGGGATCTAGACGCCAGCCGCGCTGGCAGATTCTGGCAAGCCGGGATGGGGCGTTTCGACCACGGCGTCCCCCAGCCTGAGCGCGCCGGTCGTCGTCGGGTGGACCGGGGGCGGCCATGAACTGACCGCCCCTCCCGACGGCGATCAGCCTAGCATTTGTAATACATATCGAATTCGACGGGGTGCGGGTGCAGCTGAAGGCGCGTCACCTCGTCCATCTTGAGCTCGATATAGGCGTCAATGAAGTCGTCATCCATGACGCCGCCCTTCTTCAGGAAGGCCCGGTCCTTGTCGAGCGCGTCCAGGGCTTCGCGCAGCGAGCCGCAGACCTCCGGCACGTTTTTGCGCTCCTGCGGCGGCAGGTCATACAGGTTCTTGTCCATCGGCTGACCCGGATCGATCCGGTTCTCGATACCGTCCAGGCCCGCCATCAGCAGGGCCACGAAGGTGAGATAGGGATTGCCCATTGGATCTGGGAACCGGACCTCCAGACGCTTGGCCTTGGGCGATGACACCCACGGAATCCGGATCGAGGCGGAGCGGTTGCGCGACGAATAGGCCAGTTTCACCGGCGCCTCATAGCCCGGCACCAGGCGTTTGTAGGAGTTGGTCGTCGGGTTGGCGAAGGCGTTGATCGCCTTGGCGTGCTTGATGACGCCGCCGATGTACCACAGGCACATGTCCGACAGGCCCGCGTATTTGTCACCGGCGAACAGCGGCTTGCCGCCTTTCCAGATCGACTGGTGGACATGCATTCCGGAGCCGTTGTCGCCAAACATCGGCTTGGGCATGAAGGTGGCTGATTTGCCGTAGGCGGCCGCGACGTTGTGGATGACGTACTTATAGAGCTGCATCCGGTCGGCCATGGTCAGCAGGTCGGCGAACTTGAGGCCCAGTTCATGCTGAGCCGGGGCGACCTCGTGGTGGTGCTTCTCGGGCTCCAGGCCCAGTTCGCCCATGACCGCCAGCATTTCGCCGCGCAGATCCTGGCCGCTGTCGACCGGATTGACCGGGAAGTAGCCGCCCTTGGGGCCGGGCCGGTGGCCGAGATTGCCCTCCGGATAGACCTTGGACGTGTTGGACGGAAGCTCGATCGAATCGAAGCTGTAGCTGGTGTTCTCAGGCGCGGTGGACCAGCGCACGTCGTCGAAGACGAAGAACTCCGCTTCTGGCCCGAAATAGACGGTGTCGCCCACGCCGGCCGACTGGATATAGGCCAGGGCCTTCTTGGCCATGGAGCGCGGATCGCGATTGTAAGGTTCGCCTGTGTCGGGGTTCAGGACGTCGCAGAACAGGAACAAGGTGGCCTGCTGGTAGAACGGATCGACATAGGCGGTCGTCAGGTCCGGCTTGAGCAGCATGTCGCTCTCATTGATCGCCTTCCAGCCGGCGATCGACGAGCCGTCGAACATCGTGCCTTCTTCCAGGAAGTCCTCGTCGACCATGCCGATGTCGAACGTGACGTGCTGCAGTTGACCTCTGGGATCGGTGAAGCGGAGGTCGACGTAGCGGACCTCCTCGTCCTTGATCTGTTTGAGAATATCGGATGCGGTCATGGGCGGGTGTCCGTCGGCTTGGGGAGGAGAACGTAAAAGGGCCGCCGAAGCGGCCCTGGCGAAAACTCAGATGGCTTGCGGGCCGGATTCGCCGGTCCGGATGCGGATGACGTCGATGACGTCGGAGACGAAGATCTTGCCGTCGCCGATCTTGCCGGTGCGGGCGGCGGTGATGATGGCGTCGGTCACGGCCGCCGCCATGTCGTCGGCGACGATGACTTCAATTTTGAGCTTGGGCAGGAAGTCGATGACGTATTCGGCGCCGCGGTAGAGCTCGGAATGGCCCTTCTGGCGACCGTAGCCCTTGGCTTCCAGGACGGTCATGCCTTGCACGCCGATGTCCTGAAGCGCTTCCTTCACCTCGTCGAGCTTGAAGGGTTTGATGACGGCTTCGATCTTTTTCATCGCGATTCCGGGTTGCGGGCCCGGGGACTGAAAGGACATTGCATTGCAGCATAACGCAAGGGGCAATTCATCCGCTGGCGGTCGATCCGGCGGCTCAGTCGTGCGGCGTGTCTCCAGGGCCGCGCCTTGAGTGCGGCGCACAACACCCCGGCGGTCTGGCTGGAGGCGTTTCCCTGGCCGGACCCCCAGACGCACAAACACCGCCGCGGGGCCCTGGTCGTGGTTTCCGGCGGCGTCAGCCGCACCGGCGCCGCCAGACTGGCGGCCAGGGCCGGCCTGCGAATCGGCGCGGGGCTGGTGACGGTGCTGTGCCCGCCGGACGCCCTGTTGGTTCATGCCGTCAATCTGGAGGCGGTGATGGTTCGCCGCGTTCGAAATGCGGACCAGCTGACCGAACGGGCCAGAGACGCGAGCGCGGCGGTCATCGGGCCCGCAGCCGGGGTGGGGGAGGCGACGGTGGTCCATGTTCAGACTTTGCGCGCCGCCGGCTGCCCGCTGGTCCTGGGCGCCGACGCCCTGACCAGTTTCTCCGAACGCGCGTCGGAGCTGGCTGGACTGCTCCAGGCCGACGACGTGCTGACACCGCACGAGGGGGAGTTCGGGCGGCTCTGGCCCGGCCTGTTGTCCCAGGGGCGCGAGGCGGCGGCGCAATACGCCGCCCGGTCCATGGGCGCCGTGGTCGTGTTGAAGGGGCCGCGCACCCTGATCGCCGGGCCGGATGGCCGGATGTTGGAGGCGCGCAACGGCTCGCCCTGGCTGGCCACTGCGGGGTCCGGCGATGTCTTGGCCGGAATGATCGGTGGGCTACGTGCGCAGGGCATGGCCGCATTCGAGGCGGCCGCTGCGGCGGTTTGGCTGCATAACGAAGCCGGCGCGTTCTTCGGGCCGGGCCTGATCGCGGAGGACCTGCCGGATCTGCTGCCTGGGCGACTGGCGGAACTGGCGGCTCGGCGGCCCTAGGCGGCGCCGTCGGCCTTGCGCTTTTCTGCGTAGATCAGGAGCGGCTGGGCCTTGCCTTCGATGACCTCGGCATTGACCACGACCTCTTCGACGCCCTCGAAGGTCGGCAGCTCGAACATGGTTTCCAGCAGGATGCCCTCCAGGATCGAACGCAGCCCGCGCGCGCCGGTCTTGCGGCCGATCGCCTTCTTGGCGACGGCGCTGAGCGCGTCGTCGGTGAAGGTCAACTGGACGTTCTCCATCTCGAACAGCCGGCCATACTGTTTGACCAGGGCGTTCTTGGGTTCCGTCAGGATCTTGACCAGGGCGGCTTCGTCCAGGTCTTCCAGCGTGGCCAGGACCGGCAGACGGCCGATGAACTCGGGGATCAGGCCGAACCGCATAAGGTCGTCCGGCTCGACACCGCGCAGGATGTCGCCCATGCGGCGGTCGTCCATCTCCTTGACCTTGGCGCCGAAGCCAATCGAGGCCGCTTCGCCGCGCGCCGAAATCACTCGCTCCAGTCCCGCAAACGCACCGCCGACGATGAACAGGATGTTGGTGGTGTCGACCTGCAGGAACTCCTGCTGCGGGTGCTTGCGACCGCCTTGCGGCGGCACCGAGGCGACGGTGCCCTCCATGATCTTGAGCAGGGCCTGCTGCACGCCTTCGCCCGACACGTCGCGGGTGATCGAGGGATTGTCCGACTTGCGGCTGATCTTGTCGATTTCGTCGATATAGACGATGCCGCGCTGGGCCCGGTCGACGTTGTAGTCGGCCGCCTGCAGCAGCTTGAGCACAATGTTCTCGACGTCCTCACCGACGTAGCCGGCTTCGGTCAAGGTCGTGGCGTCGGCCATGGTGAAGGGCACGTCGATGATGCGCGCCAGGGTCTGAGCCAGCAGGGTCTTGCCCGAGCCGGTCGGCCCGATCAGCATGATGTTGGACTTGGCCAGCTCGACGTCGTTGTTCTTGGTCGCGTGGTTCAGGCGCTTGTAGTGGTTGTGCACCGCGACCGAGAGCACCTTCTTGGCGTGATCCTGGCCGATGACGTAGTCGTCCAGGACCTTGCGGATCTCCTTGGGCGAGGGCACGCCGTCCTTGCCGGTCTTGACGAAGCCGGTCTTGTGCTCCTCGCGGATGATGTCCATGCACAGTTCGACGCATTCATCGCAGATGAACACGGTCGGGCCCGCAATCAGCTTGCGGACCTCATGCTGGCTCTTGCCGCAGAATGAGCAATAAAGGGTGCTCTTGGATTCGCCGCCGGCGGCCTTGGTCATCTTCTCGTCCTACTCACACCGGGGGATTGTCGCGAACCGAGCGCCCCGCACAGTCCGGACGCCGCATCGCAGGATACAGGCCCGAAAGTTCCCAAAACAATGACAACGCCTGATCCAATCGTCCACCCCATGAGTGGCGGGGCCTTGTCACTTCGCGATTCATAGTCAGGGTAAAGCCTAAATGGAGACTGAACAGGCCTTTCGCCAGCCCCGACCCATCGTCGCCTTCGACTTCGACGGGACCCTCACGATTCGCGACAGCTACACCAGCTTTCTCAAGTGGCGGGCCGGCGGCGCGGGCTATGCGGCCGGTCTTGTGCGCTTGGCGCCCGAACTGGCCGCCTATCCCCTGCGGCGGGACCGAGGGCGCCTCAAGGCGGCGGCCACACGGGTCTTTCTGGGCGGGCAGGATGCGGACCGGATCGCTGACGACGCCCGCCGCTTCGCCGACCAGGCCTGGGACGGGTTCATGCGCCCGGACGCCCTGGCCTGTTGGCAGGACTGGGGGCGACGGGGCGCCCAGCGGGTGATCGTGACGGCTTCGCCGGCCCTGACAGTCAAGCCCTTCGCGGATCGGCTCGGGGCCGAACGTTTGCTGGGTACAGGGCTGGCGCAGACTGACGGGAGGCTGACAGGCGACTTCGCCACCCCAAACTGCCGAGCCGCCGAGAAGGTGGTGCGTCTGCGCGAGGTCTTCGGGCCTGACATCCGCCTGGCGGCGGCCTACGGCGACACCTCGGGCGATGTCGAGATGCTCGCGATCGCCGACCACCGCGGATGGCGCGAGTTCAGGGAACGCCCCTAGGCGCGGACCCTCAGAAGGGATCCATCAACCGATTCGACCTCGACGCTGGCGCCGACTGGCGGTCCGTCGCCTTCGATCACCGCCGCCCATTCCGAACCGGAGACGAAAACGCGGCCGCGACCGTCCACGAAGGGATAGGTCACCTCGGCGCGCGCTCCCACGAGGCGCGCCGCCCGGTCATTGATGTCCGGGTCGGTTGGGTTGACCCGCCGGATCAGCCTGCGCGACGCCAGCGACGTCGCCAGGGTCAGCCCGGCGAACAGGGCGATTTCGACGGGCAGGCCCAGATGGGGCGCAACCAGCACGATGACGGCCACCACGCCGGCCGACACTGCTGGCCATAGCAACCACTCGGTCCCGGACGCGGCCTCCACCGCCAGGATCAGGCAGCCGAGCGTGATCCAAAGCCAGAAGGGCTGAGACTGATAGAGGGAGACGACCGCGTCCATGTTCTACTCCGTACGAGGGACGGCGCTGCGGCGCGCGGACGGCGGCGGCGCGGGGGGCGCAGCTCGGCCGCCCGGTTGATCGCGAACCAGGCCGACCAGTTCGCCGATGCCGGCGATCGAGCCGACGAGGGCGCCCATCTCGGCCGGGACGATCACGGTCTTCTGCTGCGGGCTGGAGGCCAGCTCGGCGAACGCATCGACATATCTTTGGGCCACGAAGTAGTTGATCGCATTGACATCTCCGCGCGCGATGGCCTCCGACACCATAGCCGTGGCCTTGGCCTCGGCCTCGGCCTCGCGTTCACGCGCCTCGGCGTCGCGGAAGGCGGCCTCCTTCCGGCCCTCGGCTTCAAGGATGGCGGCCTGTTTGGCGCCCTCGGCGCGGGCGATGGCGGCCTGCTTTTCGCCGTCCGCCTCGGTGATGACCGCGCGGCGTTCGCGCTCGGCCTTCATCTGACGCGCCATGGCGTTGGTGATGTCGGTCGGAGGGGTCAGGTCCTTGATTTCAATGCGGTTTGCCTTGACGCCCCACGGCTCGGTCGCCGCGTCGATGACGGTCAGCAGGCGTGAGTTGATCGAGTCGCGCTGCGACAGGACCTCGTCCAGTTCCATCGAGCCGACCACGGTTCTGAGGTTGGTCATGCATAGCTGGGCGATGGCGTACTGCAGATTGTCGACCCGGTAGGCGGCGCGAGCAGCCTCAATGACCTGGATAAAGACAATGCCATCGACCTTCACCATGGCGTTGTCCTTGGTGATCACCTCCTGAGTCGGAACATCAAGAACCTGCTCCATCATGTTCATCCTACGGCCGACGCGCTCGACGAAGGGCGTCAGAAGATGGATGCCAGGGGTCAGAGTTCGCGTGTACTTGCCGAACCGCTCGACGGTGAATTCGCGCCCCTGCGGCACGATCTTGATGACGCTGAAGGCGACGAGCAGCGCCAGGGCGACGAGGACGAGGGCAACCCAGAAAGTCATGACTTCTCCTTGTTGGATTAAGGCTAGCGCAGCCGTTGCGGTTGCGCCACAGAAACCGGACGCAACCGAGCCGTCCTCCGGCCCGGTCCAAGGAGCACCCGGGCGCGCATGGCGGTTCTAAGACGGTTCCTGCCGCTGATTCTTGTGCTGACGTTGGCGGGGCTGGTGTTCGCCCTCGGGGGCTATCGCTACCTTTCGTTCGAGGCGGTTCAATCGGCTGGCGAGACGCTTCAGCGGTCTGTTGAGGCGCACTGGTGGCTCAGTCTTTTCGGCCTGATGCTCGCTTTCGCCTTGCTGACGGCCAGCATAACGCCCGGAGTCTTCTTCCTCACGGTTCTGGCAGGCTTCCTGTTCGGCCCTTGGGTCGGGGGTGTGGCGACGTCGCTAGCGGCCACCGCCGGCGCCTTCGCCGTCTATTGGGTTGGGAGTTCCGCCGCCCAGGATTGGTTGCGGCGCAAGGCGGAGGCCGGGGAGGGGCTGTTGGGTCGAATTTGCGCCCGCATCGATCAAGACACCTTCGCCTATGTGCTGGCGGCGCGTCTGGTGGTCAGCGTGCCTTTCCACTTGATCAACATCGCCGCCGGCGTGATGCGAGTTCGGTTGACGCCGTACCTCAGCGCGACCTTCCTCGGCGTCTTGCCGGCCCACCTGATTTATTGCTGGATCGGCTCGCGCCTGGACCAGCTCAATGGCGAGGAAGACATCCGGCAAATCATGTCGCAGTTTGCGCTTCCGCTGGCGGCGGTGGCCTTTCTATCGCTGGCCTTGCCGATGCTGATGCGGCTGTTCAGGCCGAAAACAGCCTAGCTTTGCCTTTCGGGCTCTCAGCGGCTAACGACAGCTGATGACCATCACGAGCCGATCTCCCCGCCGCTGGACTCTAGACTTCCTCAAGACCGAGGCTGCTTCGGGCGCCATCCTGGGCCTAGCCGCGCTGCTGGCGCTGGTTATCGCCAACTCATCCATGGCCGGGACCTATTTTGCGTTCCTGAAAAGCGAGCAGACGCTCCAACTCGGCCCGCTTTCGCTTGAAATGGCGGTGTCGGAGTGGATCAAGGAAGGGCTGATGGCCCTGTTCTTTCTGGTCGTTGGTCTTGAAATTAAATACGAAATCCTTCGCGGCGAGCTCAGCGATCCCAAGAAGCTCGTGACGCCGGTCATGGCGGCCCTGGGAGGCATGATCGCGCCGGGGATCATCTATCTCGGCGTTGCGGGCATGATGAACGGCCCGATACAGGGATGGCCGATTCCCCTGGCCACCGACATCGCCTTCGCGCTCGCGGTTTTCGCCCTTGTCGGCAAAGGCCTTCCTTCGTCGCTGCGCGTCTTTCTCCTGACGCTGGCCATCGTGGACGACCTGGGTGCTATCGCCTTGATTGCGGTATTGTTTTCGGGCGGGCTGACGTGGCAGCCGATCGCCCTGGCGATTGCGCTGTTGGTCGTGGGCGCGGCCTGGGCCCGCCAGCGAGCGATTCCGGCGCCCTTCTGGATGCTCGGATTCGCGGTGGTGTGGTGGTTGTCTGTCGTTGGCGGGCTCTCGACCTCGCTGATTGCGGTCGCCTTCGCGGTGATTGTCCCGATCAACCCGCGCGGCCCGGAATGCCAAAGCCCGCTGAGGGAAGCGATGCAGGATCTGCATCCTTACGTCGCCTATGTCGTTCTACCGGTTTTCGCCTTCGCCAAGGCGGGCGTGTCGTTCGCGGAGATAAGCCTTGAGCAGGCGTTCGCGCCCCTGGTGGTCGGCGTGGCGGCGGGGCTGTTCGTTGGCAAGCAGCTCGGCGTGCTCGGCTTCGCCTGGCTGGCGACGCGGCTCGGCTGGGGGGCGCGCCCCAGCGATTCGACCTGGCTTCAGCTCTATGGCGTCGCGCTGCTTTGCGGGGTCGGATTCACCATGAGCCTGTTTATTGGCGCGCTAGCCTTCCCTGGCGCCATCGATTCGCCCGAGCAGGTGGAGGTCAAGATTGGCGTCCTCGCGGGTTCCATTCTGTCTGCGATCATCGGCGCGGCGGTGCTCGCGCTGGCTCACCACCGGGATTACGCCGAAGTGCCGCAAGACGAGGAATAGACGAACGCGCGAATGCTGCGACGATATTGACCCAAGGTCACTTTTTCTGTCGTTTTTTCGTCACAGGCGGCGGCGGCGCATCGCATAAAGCCTTGCTGGTTCTTGTGATTGAGCGAGTCTTGATCTACCCCATTTCCGACAGAATCCGCGTCTGAGAGCGGATCGATCGTCAGGTTGGAAACGTGGCGCGCCCTAGTCGGCGTGGCCGGAAATCGGGGTAGGATATGCGCCTTCAACAACTTCTGCGTCTTTCGGCTTCGGCTGCGGTTATTCTCGGGGTTGCGGCTGGCGCCGCCCAGGCCCAGGACGCCAGCGACGAACCCGCCCGCGTCGATGACATCATCGTCACCGCCCAGAAGCGCGAACAGAGCCTTCAGGACGTGCCGATCGTGGTGACGACCCTGTCGGAACAGCTGCTCGAGGACGCTGGCGTCCGCGACATCAAGGATCTGCAGATCCTCACGCCCGGCCTGACCGTAACGTCCACGACCAATGAATCGATCACCACGGCTCGTATCCGCGGCGTCGGCACGGTCGGCGACAACCCTGGCCTGGAGAGCTCGGTCGGCGTCGTGATCGACGGCATCTACCGCCCGCGCAACGGGGTCGGCTTCGGCGACCTCGGCGAGCTTCAGCGCATCGAAATCCTGAAGGGGCCCCAGGGGACCCTGTTCGGTCGCAACACCTCGGCCGGCGTTATCAACATCCTGACGGAGCGCCCGTCGTTCACGCCTGGCTTTGAAGCCGAGGTCACCGGCGGTAACTATGGCTCCTGGGGCGTTTCCGGATCGGTCACGGGCGGAATCACCGAGACCCTCGCCGGGCGTCTGTATGTGGCGGCGCGTCAGCGCGACGGTTTCTATGACGTCAACACCGGCGTCGGACCGCGCACCACGGCCGATGACCAGAACCAGGACTTCTGGACCGTTCGCGGCCAACTGCTGTTCCTGCCCAGCGACACGGTTTCGATCCGGGCGATCGCCGACTACAGCCGCCGCGAGGAATACTGCTGTACTGCGGTGCAGATCCGCTCAGGCCCGACTGCGGGCCTGGTGAACGCCCTGGCCGGCGGAAACGGCGTGCGGCCGGCGGTGACGGGCGGCGGCTTCGGCCCGGCCCCCGGGTATCAGTACCTTCCGTTCTCGCGCACGGGCTACACCAACCGCGAAACCGGCCAGACGATCGAGGACATGGGTCTTTCGGTTGAGGCCAACATCGACCTCGACTGGCTCGGCGGCTCGACCCTGACCTCGATCACCGGGGTTCGCTCCTGGTCGGCCGACAACGGGATGGACATCGATTTCACCGGCGCCGACCTGCTGTATCGCGACCAGAACGGCGACTATGGGTTTGGCCTGGACACGCTGAGCCAGGAATTCCGCCTGGCGGGGTCGACTGAACGCCTCGACTGGTTGGTCGGCGGCTACTATTCGTCGGAAGACCTGTCGCGGGACGACAGCTATTTCTTCGGCTCGGCCTACGCGAACTATCTGTCGCTGCTGCTGACGACGACCGTTCCGGGCGGTCCCTACACCGGCCGCGTCGGGTGCCTGACTGCGGGCGCCGCTCCGGGCAACACGGCGGCTGGGATCGGCGGCTGCGCCGTCGGCCTGACGGCGCCGACGGGGCCGACCTTCGCCGCTGGCCAAGGCGTGCGCGATCACTATTCGGTCGAGAGCGAAACCTTCGCTCTGTTCACGCACAACACTTTCCACCTGACCGACGCGCTGGACCTCACCGTGGGCCTGCGCTGGACCCGCGATGAGAAGGATCTCATGGCGCTGCAGGACAACATCAACGGCAACGGCACCGTTTGCGGCGCCGCGTCCTTGAACGCGACCCAGATCGGCCTGGCGTTCGGAAGCGCCGCTGCGGCTCAGCAGGCGATCGGCCTGCTGTGTCTGCCGTGGTCGAACTTCCGCTTCGACAACCGCACGATCGCCGAGTCGTTCAGCGAGGACGCCTTCTCCGGGACGATCAACCTGTCCTACGACATCACCGACGACGTGATGATCTACGGCAGCTATTCGCGCGGGTATAAGGGCGCGGGCTATAACCTTGATCGCGTTCAGACCGGCGTGACGCCGGACGCCTCGCTGTTCTTCCCGGCGGAGACGGTCGACAGCTACGAACTGGGTATGAAGACGACCCTGTTTGACGGCTCGATGCTGTTCAACGCCACGGCGTTCCACCAGACGTTCTCGGACTTCCAGCTCAACACCTTCCTGGGCACGGCCTTTGTGGTCGAATCGATCCCGGAAGTGACGTCGGTGGGTGTGGATATCGACACCATCTGGTTCACGCCGATTGACGGCCTGACGTTCCAGGGCGGTCTGACCTACACCAACACCGAATACGCGAGCTTCACCGCTGCGGAACTTAGCAACCCCTCGCGCTTCCCGCAGCTGTCGCTGCTGCCGGGCAACACCATGTCGTTCGCTCCGGAATGGTCGGCGACGGGGGCTGTCAGCTACGAGCACGACATCGGCGCCAACATGGTCGCGGGCTTCAACCTCTCGGCCAAGTACACGTCGGAGTACAACACCAAGTCGGATCTGCTGCCCTCGGGTATGCAGGAGGCCATGGCGCTGCTTAACGGTCGTGTCAGCCTCGGCTCGGTCGATGAGCGCTGGACGCTGGAGCTCTGGGGGCAGAACCTGACGGACGAGGAATACTATCAGGTGGTGTTCAATGGTCCGCTCCAGGGCACGGCGTTCCAGTCGACGGTCCAGCCCAACGGGACCTACTACAACCCGAGCCTGGACACCCAGACCTACAACGCCTTCCTGGGCCAGCCGCGCACGTTCGGCGTAACCCTGCGAGTGCGGTACTAGTCAAGCGACAAGGAACGCGTCCGCCAGCGGCTAGGCTGGCGGACCGTTTCTGGGGCGAGAAACCGGTCAGGCGCGTTGTCGCCTGGCCGGTTTTCTTTTGTTTGCGAAAGCCACGCCGGTACCGGGCGTGAGGACCGCCTCCGCCCGGTATTCGATCAGGGCGTTGGCCGCGCGGGGGCTGGCGGGATGCGATTGAGTTGGCGGGACCTGACCAACCAAGGGGGTCGGCGTTTCCAATAACTGTCGCGGCGCCGGTCATGCGCAAGACCGGTCGTTGTCTCTGCCCAGCTGTCTGCGCGCGGCCCTACGCGTCGGGTCGAGCGCGCTGCAAAGCGCCCCAGCCAGCCAGGTCTCTGAAAACGCCAAACCGGCGCGTCAGCGTGTCGGGGCTTCCGTACAGCCGACATCAGGTCCGGCGGCCATGAGCCGGCGCAGGTCCACCCGTTTTAGAGCTTGGCCTTGCCGGCCAGGATATCGGCGTATCGCTCCGGCTTCAGCCGGACATAGGTGGCCTTGTCGCGGACGTAGATGGAGTCCGTCGTCTTGGCCGGATCAAAGCCATCAGCGACCAGGTCGACCTTGCGGTATTTGAAGGTGCCGGTCGTATCCATGGTCTTGCGAATACGCAGGAAGACCGGCCGCGCGTACGGCGGTAGCGCGTCATCGACGTAGGCCGCAAAGGATTTCGCGTTGAATCGTCCCTGGGCCACCAGGCAGGCCATGCCCGCCTTGCCCTCGGCGCCGGGGACGGGAACGCCGTAGGCGATGGCCTCAGCCACATTCGGCGCATCAGCTAGCCGCTGTTCCACTTCGGTGGTCGAGACATTCTCGCCCTTCCAGCGGAAGGTGTCTCCGATCCGGTCGACGAAATAGAAATAGCCATCGCGGTCCCGGCGCATCAGATCGCCCGTACGGAACCAGCGGTCTCCGCGCCGGAAGACGTCTTCGATGATCTTCTTTTGTGACGCCGACTTGTCGGCGTAGCCGACGAACTCGTGTCGGGCCTCCGTTCCGATCATGCCGACGGCCTCGCCGATCTCACCAGGCGAGGTCTCCTGGAGCAGGCCGTCCGGGCCGCGGATGGGCTCGTCGGCGTCGGGGTCGAACCGGACCAGCCGCAGGTTCATCTTGCCGCGCAGGAAAGCCGGAATGCGTCCGATCGCCCCGGCCTTGCCATCGAAGTTGAAGATCGAGGCGTTGCCTTCAGTAGACCCGTAGAATTCGAGAATCTTCGGAATGCGGAATCGGGTCTGGAACTCGGTCCAGACGTCGCCGCGCAGGCCGTTGCCGAAGGCGAGCTGAAGCTTGTGAGCCCGTTCATCGGGATGCTCGGGCTGGTTCACCAGATAGCGGCACAGCTCGCCGATATAGACGAACCGCGTAGCGCCGGTGGCGACCACGTCCGGCCAGAAATGCGACGCGGAGAATCGTTTCCGCACGATCAGGGCCGCACCGTTGAGCAGGGCCGCGCCGACGGCGCACAAGCCGCCGGTCGAATGATAGAGCGGCAGCACACAATAGACCCGGTCGTCGGCCTTGGTCTCGGTTACGGCGGCAAAGGCGCGCATATACAGGCGGGCGCGACTGTTCGAAATCACCGCCGCCTTGGGCAGGCCGGTGGTGCCCGACGTGTAGATGTACATCACGACCGACCGATTGGTCAGGCCCTCGCGAGCGGATCGGTCGGGCCGAACGGCGGACGCTCCCTTGATGGCCGCGTCCAGCCCGCGCCTAGCGCTCGCCTCGTCTTCTTCCTCCAGGCCGAGCACCCATAGCATCAGCGAATGATCCAGGCTTCGGCCCGCATCCTCGACGGCCTGCCAGGTCTCAAGGTCGCTTACGACGTGGTGGGCCTTGGATATCCTGATGCAGTGCGCCAGCGCTGCGCCCGTCAGTTGATTGTTGATGAGGGCGGCGGCGACGCCGACCTTTGAGAAGCCAAGCCAGGCGGCGAGAAACTCGATCCGATTCGGCAGCACCAGCGCCACTGTGTCGCCGCGACGCAGGTTTCGCCCCTTGGCCCAATGTCCAAACCGATTGGCGAGCATATCAAGCTCGCGATAGGTGACCGACCGGGCTTCGTCGACGACAGCCACCCGATCCGGCCAATGGTCGACGGCGGTTTCGAAATCGTCACAGACGAGATCGGTCGATTCAGCCGAGATAGGCTTGATGCGCTGGCTGAGACGGTTCGCAGCCTGTGCAAACCGGATGTCGCGCTTCAGCCGCGAGAAAAAGCCCATCTGTCAATCACCTGAAATCCGCATGACCTTGATGGCGAACCGATCCACCGGGGTCAACCGGACGCTGCCCTTGGCGGCGCTCGACACGTCAGATTTCGTTGTTCGCGCGTCAGGAAACGTCAGCGGCGCGGTCCGGCGGCATGGCGCATGTTGATTTCACGGTTTGCAACGAACCGACACCATATTCCTGAAACCGGGGGATGCGGGGGGCCGCGTCAACGGGGGGTGGTCCGAATAGGTCGGGCCCAAGGAAACGCCGTTCGGGGGACCGGGCGGCTGGAGGATTGAACTCATGAAGGCTGTCATCGCTACTGTCGCCGCCGTTGCGGCGCTCGCCGCCGCCGGCTCCGCCGCCGCCCAGGATTGGCGTCAGCCCGCCAACTACGGCGCGGTCACCCTCTATTCGGGCTTCACCCCTGACCCGTTCACCGTGAACGTGGTCTCCGGTGGCCAGATCGACGCTGCGGCGGCGATCAGCGGCAGCTGCCGGGGTTGGATTTCCAACGCGCCGGACGTTGAGCTGACCTATTCGGCGGGCTCGCTGCCGCTGATCATCTCGGTTAGCTCGAGCGCCGACACCACGCTGGTCATCAACGGCCCGGACGGGCGTTGGTACTGCGACGACGATGGTGGCACCCAGGGCATGAACCCGTCGCTGCGTTGGGGTTCGCCGCCGTCCGGCACCTACGACATCTGGGTGGGCTCCTACCGTCGCGAGAATGCGAACGCCACCCTGTCGATCTCGGAACTCTACACCTATTGATCTGAGATCATTGGTGAAACAGACGCCCCGGCTGATCAGCCGGGGCGTTTTGTTGTCAGCCGAGGGGCTGGCGCACGGACAGGCCGCAGGAGCGAGGGCGGGCGAGATCAACGCTCCTCGCTGGTGTGCTGACCCGCGCCGATGAGACGCTGCAAGCGTCAAGAAAAGGCCTGACCCCGGGGTTCTACGACATGCCGAAACGCCGGTCGCTCCAGCGCCTGGAGGGGGGCGTTTGATGGCAGGCGGCGCCCTGTCCGTTTTCGGGCTCGCCGCTAGCGCGTCGGCGGGTCATAGATGGCGGATGCAGAAGGTTGCGCCTCAAATCGAAACCGAACGTCTGGTGCTTCGCGCCCATCAGGTCGGTGACTTCGACGCCGTCGCTGCGATGTGGTCGGATCCGGAGGTTGTCCGCTACATCGGTGGCCGCGCCTCGACGCGCGAGGAGAGCTGGGCGCGGTTGCTTCGCTACGCCGGCAGCTGGGCGATGCTGGGATTCGGCTTCTGGACCATTCGCGACCGATCAACCGGAGGCTATCTGGGCGAGGGGGGCTGCTCCAGGGCCAACGCTCGCTCGACCCCGGATTCGGCGCCGTGCCCGAAGTCGGCTGGGCGCTGACTTCGTCAGCCCGCGGTAGAGGCTATGCCCACGAGGCGGTCGCCGCGATGCTTGGGTGGGCCGATGCCCAGGCTATAGACCGTACGGCCTGTCTGATCGAGCCGGACAACACGCCGTCAATCCGGTTGGCGCAGAAACTGGGGTTCAAGGAGTACGCCCGGACCACCTATCACGGGGCCCGGGTCAACCTCTATGAGCGCAAGGCCGACGCCTGATCAGGCGCGCTTGAGCTGACGCCGCAGGCGGGCTTCTTCCTTGGCGGCGGCCTTGCGGTCCTTGCGTTCGGCGCGCTTGGCTTCAAGCGCGACCTGGACCTCGGCGAGGGCCGATGCGGCGCGCTGGGTCTGCTGGGCGCGGCGTTCCTCTTCCTGGCGGATCTTGTCTTCAGCGCGGGCCTGGCGCATGGCTTCGCGCTCCTGGGCCTTGATTTGATCGCGCGTCAACGCGCCCTCAGGGGCGATAACGGCGGCCTTGGGCTTGAACTTGGCGAGGAGGGCCTTCTTGGCCTCGGCCTGGGTGGTGAGGCGGTCGGCGAAGCCGGGGGAGATCTTAGACTGCATGAATCCTTTGGGGGGAGGCCGCTGTAGGCAGCCCCCTAAAACCCTAAACCAGCCGAAAAATCAAGACTCGGCGGAATTCTCGGACTGGAAGAAGGGCTCGACCACACCCTTGAGCTTGATCGTCATGGGGTTGCCCTGGCGGTCCAGCGCCTTGCCGGCGACCAGACGAACCCAGCCTTCGGAGACGCAGTATTCGTCCACGTTGGTCTTCTCGACGCCGTTGAACAGGATGCCGACGCCGCGCATCAGCACCGCCTCGTCGTAGTGCGGGCTGTTCGGATTGGAGGACAGGCGGTCGGGGGGCGTATCGGACATGGCGCTGCGATAGCCTCAGGCGCCCGTCGGTGCAACGGCTTCCTCGCCGCTGTCGTGTCCGCGGTTGAGCACCGCTGTCACCGCCAGGTCGGCCGAAACATTGCCGACCGTGCGGAAGATGTCCGGAATGACCTCGACCGCCAGCAGAAGCGGCAGCAGGTCGATGGGCGCGCCGAGCGCCAGGCAGATCGGCGCGATCGAGATGAAGAAGCTCGATTGACCGGGCAGCCCGACCGAGGAGATCGACACGGCGAAGGCGACGACACCGGCGGCGATCATTTGGCCCACAGAGGGGTCGATGCCCATGATGTGGCAGATGAACAGCGCCACGCCCAGATTGGCCACCGGACTGGTCAGGCGGAACAGGGCCACCGCCAGCGGCAGGACCAGACCGGCGACATGCTCGGGAATATCGAGATGATCGCGGGCACGCTCGACCATGACCGGCAGGGTGCCGAGCGAGGACTGGGTCGAGAAGGCCACGACCTGGGCCGGGGCTATGGCCCGCGCGAAACGCGCCAGCGGCACCCGCCCGAAGATCGTCGCCAGCGGGTAGGCGGTCAGGGCCACCAGGATGCAGCCGCCCGAAATCAGGATAACGTAGTGGATCAGCGCTCCGGTCGAGCCGAAGCCGCTGCGCAGGCCCAGCGTCAGGGCCAGGGCGAAGACGCCGATCGGCGCCACCAGCAGCACCCAGTTGACGATAACGATCATGGCGTCGGCCACAGCGTCGAAGAAGCTGACCAGAAGCGCACGCTGGCGCTCCGGCAACCGGGTGACGGCGAAGGCGAAGGCGAGGGCGAAGATGACCAGCGGCAGGATGGCGTTCTCGGCCGCAGCGGTGACCGGATTGGTCGGAGCCAGGGAGCGCAGCCAGGCGCCGAACTCCACGGCCTGGGGGACCGGCGGGGCCTCGGCTCCGGTGGCGCCGACCATCAGCGACGCAGCGCTGGCCGAATCGACGGGCCAAAGGGCGTTGATCGCCGGGTAGCCGACGAGGCTAAGGGTGATAACCACAGCCAGAAGACCGGTGAACCACAGGATCGCCCGCGCGGTCAGCCGTCCGGCCGACATGGCGTCGCTGACGGCGGCGACGCCGACCACCAACAGGGACAGCACCAGAGGGATCACCGTCATCTGCAGACCGCCCAACCAGATTCCGCCGACCGCATCAGCGGTGGAGACCAACCAGTCGGGTGCGGCTCCGGTTGATTGAATCCAGGCTCCCAGGCCCAGGCCGAGAATCAGAGCGGTTAGGACGCGACCGCTGACAGAGGTTAGGAAGGACATGGGCGATCCCGCAGAAATCAGGGGCGGGACCATCGTGATCGCCGTCCGGTTTGGCAATCCTAAAAGCCGCGCCGGCTTGCCTTGTCCGGCTGGACTGGGCTGTATGCGGGGCTGATTCCGACGGAGCCGAGCATGACTGACCCCGCCGCAACCCCCGCCTTGATCACCAATGACGCCGTTGTTCTCGGCCTGCTGGCGATGATTCTGGGAGCCGTGTTCTGGGCGTCGAGCTTGAAGAACCGGGCGGTGCAGAAGTTCTTCTCGATTATTCCGGCGCTGCTGCTCTGCTACTTCCTGCCGTCGCTGCTGACGACCTTCGGCCTGGTCGACCCTGAGCAGTCGCGGCTCTATTTCGTGGCCTCGCGCTATTTGCTGCCGGCGGCGTTGGTGCTGTTGACGCTGTCGGCGGACCTGCCTGCGACCATGCGGCTGGGCCCCAAGGCGCTGATCATGTTCGCGACAGGGACCTTGGGCGTGATGATCGGCGGGCCGGTGGCGATCTGGCTGACCAGCGTGATCGCGCCGGACCTGTTGGGCGCCGGCCCGGAGGCGATCTGGCGCGGCATGGCCACCGTGGCTGGCAGCTGGACCGGCGGTTCTGCCAATCAGACGGCGCTGTACGAAATCTTCGGCGCCAGCCCGGACGTGTTTTCGATCTGGATCGCGGTCGATGTGATCGTGGCCAATATCTGGATGGCGGTGGTGCTGTGGATCGCGGCCAACCAGCAGAAGGTCGATCGCTGGCTCAAGGCCGATTCCAGCGCGGTAGAGGCCGTGCGCGACAAGGCCGAGGCCTATGAACAGGCCAATGCCCGCATCCCGACCCTGAAGGATCTGATCCTCATCCTGGCTGTCGGATTCGGATCGGTCGGCATCGCTCACGCCATCGCCGATCCGCTCTCAACCTGGTTCGGCGAAACCTATCCCGGGCTGGACCGGCTGTCGTTGAACTCCAGCTTTTTCTGGCTGGTGCTGGTGGCGACGATCATCGGGGTGGTCCTGTCGTTCACGCCGGCGCGCAAGCTGCAGGGGCCGGGCGCGGCCAAGGTCGGATCGGTCTTCGTTTATATCCTGGTGGCCTGCGTCGGTCTGAACATGAACATCGCCGCCATCCTGCATTCGCCGGCTTATTTCCTGATCGGCGGGGTGTGGATGCTGGTTCACGTCATCCTGATGTTCACCGTGGCGCGCCTGATCCGGGCGCCCAGCTTCTTCCTCGGCGTCGGCTCGATGGCCAACATCGGCGGCGCGGCCAGCGCGCCGGTGGCGGCTGCGGCGTTTCATCCGTCGCTGGCCCCGGTCGGGGTGCTGTTGGCGGTGCTCGGCTATATCGTGGGAACGGCGGCCGGCTGGGCGACGGGCCTGATGATGGCCCAGATCGGCGGCGGATAACCGCATTTCGCCAAGGGTTGAGTTGAGTCTCTCCTACGCCTAACTGCGGCTCATGGAGCCAATTCTTTCGATCCGCGGCCTGTCCAAGACCTATGCGACAGGCGTTCAGGCGCTGCACCCCGTCGATCTGGACATTCACAAGGGCGAAATCTTCGCCCTGCTGGGCCCCAACGGGGCCGGCAAGACGACGTTGATCTCGATCATCTGCGGCATCGTCAACGCATCGACCGGCACGGTCACCGCCGACGGTTTCGACATCTGGAAGGGCTTTCGCGAGGCGCGCTCGCGCATCGGCCTGGTGCCGCAGGAGCTGACCACCGACGCCTTCGAGACGGTGTGGAACACCGTCTGTCTGTCGCGGGGCCTGTTCGGCAAGCCGCCCAGCCCGGCGGTGCTGGAGAGGGTGCTCAAGTCCCTGTCGCTGTGGGACAAAAAGGACGCCAAAATCATGACCCTGTCCGGCGGCATGAAGCGGCGGGTTCTGATCGCCAAGGCCCTCGCCCATGAGCCGACGATTCTGTTCCTCGATGAGCCGACCGCCGGGGTCGATGTCGAGCTGCGCCGCGACATGTGGGGCCTGGTGCGCGAACTGCGCGAGCAGGGCGTCACCATTATCCTGACCACCCACTACATCGAGGAGGCCGAGGAGATGGCCGACCGGGTCGGGGTGATCACCAAGGGCCGCCTGATCCTGGTCGAGGACAAGGACGCCCTCATGAAGAAGCTGGGGCGCAAGACCCTGACCCTGGCGCTGCAGGAGCCGCTGGCGACCCTGCCGCCCGAGCTCTCGGACTGGAATCTGGCTCTGAAAGCCGATGGCAATGAACTTGAATATGTCTTTGACAGCCATGCTGAAAAGACCGGCGTGCCGTCGCTCCTGCGGCGACTGGCCGATCTGGGGATCGGCTTCAAAGATCTGAATACCCAGCAGAGCTCCCTGGAGGAGATCTTCGTGGGCCTTGTCCATTCGACCGACGCGGAGGCGGCCCAATGAGCTTCAACGGACACGGCGTCTGGGCGCTCTATCAGTTTGAAATTAACCGGGCGCGGCGCACCCTGTGGCAGAGCTTGGTCACGCCGGTGGTGACGACGTCGCTCTATTTCGTCGTCTTCGGCTCGGCCATCGGCAGCCGCATGAACCAGATCGAGGGCGTCGACTACGCCGCCTTCATCGTGCCGGGCCTGATCATGCTGAGCCTGTTCACCCAGAGCCTCTTCAACTCCAGCTTTGCGATCTATTTCCCGAAATTCTCCGGCACCATCTACGAGATCCTGTCGGCGCCGATGTCGGCGTTCGAGATCGTCATGGCCTATGTCGGAGCAGCGGCGACCAAGTCGATCATTCTGGGCCTGATCATCCTGGGCACGGCATCGCTGTTCGTTCCGATCCGGATCGAACACCCGGTCCTGATGCTGGCGTTCCTGGTGCTGACGGCGCTGAGTTTCTCGCTGTTCGGCTTCATCCTGGGCGTCTGGGCCAAGGGCTTTGAGGAGCTGAACGCGGTGCCGATGCTGATCGTGACGCCCCTGACATTCCTGGGCGGCGCCTTCTATTCGATCCATATGCTGCCGGAATTCTGGCGTACCGTCAGTCTGTTTAACCCGATCGTCTATCTGATCTCGGGCTTTCGCTGGACCTTCTATGGCCAGGGCGACGTGCCGGTTGGCATCAGCCTGGCGGCGATCGCCGGCTTCCTGATTGTGTGTCTGGCGGTCGTGGCTTGGATCTTCAAGACCGGCTATCGGCTGAAGAACTGACCGGGCGGCGGCTGCGCCGCCCGGCCATCGTCCATCAGGCCTTTTTGCCCATCATCTCGTCCAGGCTCCAGGCGCCCGGGCCGGCGAAGAACAGGTACAGGAAGACCCAGCAGTACAGCGCAGCCAGTTCACCCTGGTTGACCAGCGGATAGAGGCTGGAGGGCGCGTGGAACTGGAAATAAGCCACCGCCATCATCCCTGAGAGGAGGAAGGCGACCGGGCGGGTGAACAGCCCCAGCACGATCAGCGCGCCGCCGACCAGCTCCAGCACGCCGCCGATGCCCATTTGGCTCATCAGCTCGAACGGACCGCGCGCCGCCTCGGGAAAGCCGAAGATCTTCTGCGCGCCATGCTGCATGAACATGAGGCCGGCGACGATGCGAAGCAGGCTGAGCACCTGCGGCGCGCGGCCGGCGAGACCGGAAAGATTCATGGATATGCCCCCCTTGAGACAGCGCCGCCGGGACCGGCGGCCTGATCGCAACAGTGGCGGTTACACCCGGACTTGGCAAGCCGCGCCGATCAGGCGGCGCGCGCCTCCATGTCGGCCATTTTCTGCAGGCTGACGTAATCGGTCTTGCCGGTGCCAAGAACCGGGACTTCGGCGACCTTGATGATCTTCTTGGGGACCGCCAGCTCGGGCGCGCCGTGCGAGCGGGCCCATTCGGCCAAACGCGAGACCTCGGCGTCGTTGCGGTCCGTGACCAGCACCAGGCGCTCGCCCTTGCGCGAATCCGCAACCGCCACCACGGCGTGATGGTTGTCCGGCCAGACCGCTGAGGCTAGCCCTTCGACCGCCGTCAGGCTGACCATCTCTCCGCCGATCTTGGCGAAGCGTTTGACCCGTCCGAGGATGGTGCAATAGCCGTCCTCGTCGATGGCGACGATGTCGCCCGTGTCATGCCAGCCGCCTTCCAGCGGCTCGATGACGTCTGGATCGACCGGCGACAGATAGCCGTCCATGACATTGGGGCCGCGCAGATAGAGCCGGCCACCTTGCTCGATGCCGGGAACCGGCTCGACACGCCACTCCATGCCCGGCAGCATCTGGCCGACGGAGCCGGGACGATTGCGGTCCGGGTGATTGACCGCCACCACAGGCGCCGCCTCGGTCGCGCCATAGCCCTCCAGCAGCTTGAGCCCATGGAAGCGTGTGTTGAACATGTGGTGGGTTTCGTCGCGGACCCGCTCGGCGCCCGCGACGACGAACCGCAGGCTGTCGAAGTCGTCAGGCCCGGCCAGGCGGGCCCACTGGTTCAGGAAGGTGTCGGTCGCGAACAGGATCGAAGGCTTCACATCCGGCAGCAGCTCGACGATCTGCTTGGCGTGGAGCGGGGAGGGGTATTGGAACGCCTTCATTCCCTCCAGCAGCGGCAGCAGCACCCCGCCGGTCAGCCCCAGGCAGTGGAATGTTGGCATCGGGTTGAACATGACCCAATCCGGATCAAGGTCGATGTGCTGGGCGATCTGGCGGCAGTTCGAGATGAGATTGGACTGCGAAAGAACCACACCCTTGGGGGCGCCGAAGCTGCCCGAGGTGAACAGGATCACGCCCGGAGAGGCAGGATCGGTCTTGACCCGGAACTGACGCGGGAACATTCCGGCCATTAAGCCATAGACCTTGTCGCCGATGCCGATGGTCTTGCGGACATCATCCAGCCAGACGACCTTGGCCTCGGTCTCGATGGCTTCGATCAGGTCGTCCAGCTTGGCCTGGGTGACGAAGCGCTTGGCCGACAGCACCATCTTGACGCCGGCCGCCTTGATCGCCGCTTTCACGTTGCGGGCGCCGGAGGTGAAGTTCAGCATGACCGGCACGCGACCGTGTCCGAGCAGGCCATAGTAGGTCACCACAACGCCCGAGCTGGTCGGCAACAGGATGCCGACGCGTTCGCCCGGTTCGGTCATGGCGGCGATCTTGCCGCCCAGCACCAGGGCGGCCCGGATTACGCCGGTGTACGTCAGTGGATTGCGGTCCTGATCCTCCAGGATGACCTTGTCGCCAAACTTGTCGCGCGCCGCGATCAGGGCGTCAAAAACGGTCTCACTGTTGACCTGGTAGTTCAGCGGCTCGCGCAAGCAGTCCTCCGGGGCGGGTTTCGTCCGCCTTCGTTTTAGCAGCCGCGAACCTAGGCGCGCCGGAGGCGGTTGAAAAGATGACTTACGTTGCGTGAACGGGTCGGCCCAGGGTCGAATCCTGGCGGGGCGTCAGCAGGGATAGCGATCCGCCATCCATTCGCGCATAGCCTGGGTCACGCTGATGTGGCGGCGGGAGGCCGGAATGGCGTTAAATCGCGCCAGGATGTCGTCGGCTGATATGGAGACCCGGCCGTGCTCAGGGGGGCAGAATGCGGGAGTCCGACCGGCGGCCAGGGCCGCTTCGCGTTCACTGCCAATCGTATCAATAGCGGCTCGAATTTCGCCCATCAGCCGGCGTGTATCGGCACGCACCAAGGCCGTCGGATTGTGCGGAATGTCGCTGGCTTCTTCGAGAAACTCCGAAACCGGCATGGCCTGGGCGGCGACCGGCGCGAGGGTCAGAACGACGGCGAGGGCAGGTAGCAGGCGGTTCATGGGTGACTTTCCTCCGACGCAGACAAGGTGGCCGGGCCATGATGGCGCAAGCATGGCGGGCGGGTGCGAAAAAAGGCGCGCCCCCCGGAAGGGACGCGCCTCTATTCGATCACAGGCGTGGGAAGCGGCCCTTAGGCCTCTTCGCCGAGGAACTCCTGCTGGCCGGCGCCGCCTTCGACGAGGTCGGCCTGCTGTTCGGCGGCGAGCTCGCGCTCTTCGTCAAACCGGCTGGCGATGACATCTTCACCGCGGGCCTGACGCTCGGCCTCGTCGGCCGAGCGCGCCACGTTGATCTTGACGGTGATCGAGACCTCGGCGTGCAGGCGGACCTGCACATCGTGGACGCCCAACGTCTTGATCGGGGTGTTGAGCACGACCTGGCTGCGCTCGACCTTGCCGCCTTCGGCCTTGATGGCGTCAGCGACGTCACGGGCGGTCACCGAGCCGTAGAGCTGGCCCGATTCCCCGGCCTGACGGATCAGGACGTAGGTCTGACCATCCAGCTTCTCGCCGGACTTGCCGGCGTCGGCCTTGGCCTTTTCGTTGCGGGCCTCGATCTGGGCGCGCTGGGCCTCGAACACCTTCAGATTGGCGCCCGTGGCGCGCAGGGCCTTTTCGCGGGGCAGAAGGAAGTTACGAGCGAAGCCGTCCTTAACAGTGACGACGTCGCCGATGGCGCCGAGGTTCTCGACGCGTTCAAGCAGAACGACCTTCATTTTACTTCACCACGTAGGGCAGGAGCGCCAGGAAGCGCGCGCGCTTGATGGCCTTGGCCAATTCGCGCTGCTTCTTCTGGCTGACGGCCGTGATCCGCGAGGGGACGATCTTGCCGCGCTCGGAGATGTAGCGCTGGAGCAGCTTGACGTCCTTGTAGTCGATCTTCGGGGCCTCGGCGCCGGAGAACGGACACACCTTGCGGCGGCGGTGGAAGGGACGGCGGGCCGGCGTGTTGCCGACGGGCGCGCCCGGAGTGGGGGTCACATCAGTCATCTATCTAAACCTCAAGCCGCGTCGTCATAGCCGGGGCGCGGGCCACGCTCGCGCTCGCGCTCGCGTTCACGCTCACGGCGCGCCAGGATCGGGGAAAGCTCCAGATCGAGCTCTTCAACGCGAATGGTCATGTAGCGCAGGACGTCCTCATTGATGGACAGCTGGCGCTCCATCTCCTTGACCGCGTCCGCCGGAGCGTCGAGGGCCAGGAGGGAGTAGTGACCTTTGCGGTTCTTCTTGATCCGGTAGGTCAGGTTGCGAAGACCCCAATATTCGATCTTGGCGACGGAACCGCCGCGCTCTTCGATAAGGGCCTTGATCTGGTCGTTCAGCGCCTCGGCCTGCTGGGCAGAGATATCCTGGCGCGAAATGACCACGTGCTCGTAAAGAGCCATGGGCAGTTGCTCCCGTTGTGGACGGCGGCGGCGGACGGCGGCGGAAGACCGCTTGTCCGACGATGGCTCCCGAAGCGGCGGCCTGGGACGATTTCCCAAACCCTTTGAAACTCCGCATCCGGGACCGGCGTCCTGGAAAGGCGGGGCCTATAGGAGAAAAAGGCAGGAAAGGCAAGCGCGACAAGCGATGCGGCTATGCCTGGTCCCGGCCTGCCGCGTCAATTGACGTCCAGGACGTCCTGGAAAAAGGCGACGGCGGCGGCGATCGTCTGGCGATGCGCTTCGGACCGCGCGGCGTCGGCCTGGCAAAGCGGTGCGTAACGCGTTCGGCCGGCCTGGGTGCACAGGCCGAGGAAGGCGTTGTGATCGGTCCCGGCCAGGCGGTCGATCCGACCGTCGGGCAGCCGCTGGAGGATGGCGTCGGCATTCTCGTTCGCCGGGGTCGTCTGATCGTCAGCGCCTTGCAGGATGAGGACCGGTTCATCGACCTGGCGCAGCCGGTCGTTGGCCAGCAACGGGCCAAGCGCAGGCGCGATCAGCAAGGCGGCGCGGATCCGCTCATCGTCACGGTCTGCGGCTTCGGTTCTGACGGACCGACGCGCCGCGTCCGACCCACGCAGCACCCGGCTGCGGTCCACTGTGCCGAAGTCGCCGTCCGAGATGGTGTCGCCGCACAGCAGATTTCGCAACGAGCGAGCGCACCAGGCGGCAAGGGCGCGCGGGTCAGGCCTGGCCCCCAGCTCGATCAGGACGGATGCGCCGCCCATGGAGTAGCCGATGGCGCCGATGCGCTCGTGGTCGATGCGCGCGCCCCATTGCGGATCACCGAGCACCGCGTTGATGGCGTAGCGCAGGTCGTCGGCGCGCTCCCAGTAGAGCAGTGCGCCAAGCGGCGTTCGGTCATCCGCGCCGTTGTTGCCGGGATGGTCGACCGCCACCACGATAAAGCCCTCTCGCGCCAGGGCAGTGCCCAGCCAGGCCATCTGGCGCGCCGAGCCGGCGAAGCCGTGGGACATCACGATCAGGGGCAGGGGCCCCCGCGCGGCGAAGACCGCCCCGTCCGCGGCCTGGCCGCTCGTGAAATAGGGTTGGTCGACGGGGCCGATGGTGCGCGGCGTTTCGGCGGCGTCGGGCGCAGCCGGGTACCAGATCGTAACCCTCTGGGTGTCGCGCCTCTGGGCGTCGCGCAGCGCGGCGCCAGGGCGCGGATAGGCCTCGATGACCTCGCCGGCGGCGTAATCGATGTCGGGGCCCGGTTGAGCCGCAGGCGCGCAGGCGCCGAGAATGAGGGCGATGACCAGGCCGGCCGTCGCCCTCATGCGCATCAGTCCTTCTTGGGCTCGTCTGCCGAGGCCGCCGGCGGATCTCCGAGCCGGCTCTCATAGACGTGGTCGATCAGGCCGAAGGCCTTGGCCTCTTCGGCGCTCATGAAATGGTCGCGGTCCAGGGTCCGTTCGATCACTTCGATCGGCTGGCCGGTGTGTTTGGCGTACAGCTCATTGAGCTGACGCTTGGTCTTGATGATGTCTTCGGCGTGGCGCTCGATGTCCGAAGCCTGTCCGCGGAAGCCGCCGGACGGCTGGTGAACCATGATCCGGGCGTTCGGCAGGGCGATGCGCTGGCCCTTCTCACCGGCGGTCAGCAGGAACGAGCCCATGGACGCCGCCATGCCCATGCACACGGTCGAGATCGGGCTCTTGATGTATTGCATGGTGTCATAGATCGCCATGCCGGCCGTCACCACGCCACCGGGCGAGTTGATGTACATCGAGATTTCTTTCTTGGGGTTTTCGGACTCCAGAAAGAGCAGCTGGGCGCAGATCAGCGACGACATGCCGTCCTCGACCGGCCCGGTCAGGAAGATGATCCGCTCCTTGAGCAGGCGCGAGAAGATGTCATAGGCCCGCTCGCCGCGGCTGGTCTGTTCGACCACCATCGGCACGAGGTTCATGGTCAGATGGTCAACGGGATCACGCATCATTTTCGGCTTTCTCGACAGTTGGCGGCGCGAATCATCGTCGCCCCGCCCATCAAACGGATATCGTCTTGCCGAAGTGTTGATTCAAGGCCGCTGGTGCAAGACAGGGCGCGGAACGCAAGAACGCGCCGATCACGCGGAGTGATCGGCGCGCTGGCTGGCGCGGTTCGACAGGCCCGATCAGGCCGCGTCGTCGTCCTTGAACAGGTCGTCGCGCGAAACCTTCTTGTCGGTGACCTTGGCCTGTTCGAACATCCAGTCGCAGACCTTCTCTTCGTAGATCGGCGCGCGCAGGGCGTTGGTGGCGTTCGGGTTCTGGCGGTAGAAGTCCATCACCTGACGTTCCTGGCCCGGATAGTTGCGGGCTTCGGCGACGATGGCGTTGGAGACTTCCTGGTCCGACACGGTTACGCCGGCGGCGCGGCCGATTTCAGCCAGCACGAGACCCAGGCGAACACGGCGCTCGGCGATCTTGTGGTAGTCGTCCTTGAGCTTCTTGTCGGACTTCTTGGCGTCTTCCTCGTCCAGGCGGCCGGCGGCCTTGTCGGCCTCGACCTGGCTCCAGATGCCGTCGAACTCGGCCTCGACCATGCGCGGCGGCAGCGGGAAGTCATGCCCCTTGTCCAGGGCGTCGAGCAGGGCGCGCTTGAGCTTGAAGCGGGATTGGCGATCATTGCCGGACTGGATGTTCTGCTTCACCAGTTCGTTGAGCTTCTCAAGGCTGTCGATGCCGATGGCCTTGGCGAAATCGTCGTCGGCCTTGGCCTGCTTGGGCGCCTTCACGGCCTTGACGGTGACGTCGAAGACAGCGTCCTTGCCCGCCAGGTGGGCCGCGCCGTAGTCGGCGGGGAAGGTGACCTTGACCTCTTTCTCGTCGCCGGCCTTGGCGCCCTTGAGTTGGTCCTCGAAGCCGGGAATGAAACGGCCCGAGCCGATCACCAGCGGCGCGTCCGTCGCCGAGCCGCCTTCAAAGGCCTCGTCGTCGATCTTGCCGACGAAATCGATGATCAGCTGGTCGCCGTCGGCGGCCTTGGGAGCCTTGCCGCCCTTGTCGTCATAGGTGGTGTTCTGGCTGGCCAGTTCGGCGACGGCCTCTTCGACTTCCTTGTCGGTCGGCTCGTGGATCGGACGGGTCAGCTTGAGTCCGGTCGCGGCCATCGGGGTGAAGTCCGGCATCACCTCCAGGCTCATCTCGTAGGACAGGTCCGCCTTGCCGGCGACGACGTCCTCGATGTCGGTGATCGGCGTGATCTCGGCGGGCGCCGCCGGGCGCAGCTTGGCGTCATCCAGCGCCTTCTGGCTGGAGGTGTTGACCTCGTCGTTGATGATCTCGCCCATCAGCTCGCGACCGAACATCTTGCGCAGATGCGCCGCCGGCACCTTGCCGGGGCGGAAGCCCTTCAGCTTCATGGTCGGCGCAATCTCGGCGATGCGGGCGTCTAGACGCGAGCTGAGGTCGCCCTGGGGAATGGTCACGGCGATGACGCGCGACAGGCCTTCGGCGGATTTTTCGACGACTTGAATGGACATGGGAGCGGTCTTCTAGAGGACGGCGGCGCCGGAGAAATCGGGCCGCCCTGCGAATGGGGGCGGAACGCAAAAACGCCGCCCGCAAGGGCGGCTGTTTCACGGAAGCGGCCCTTATGTCGGCATAGGGCCTTCAGGTCAACGGCGCGCTTGCCGCACGGGCCTTGGGCGGGCTAGGGAGCAGGCGAACCTGGCGGATGTGGCGGAACTGGTAGACGCACTGGATTTAGGTTCCAGCGCCGCAAGGCGTGGAGGTTCGAGTCCTCTCATCCGCACCAGCTCAATTCATAAGGTCGGCGCTTTGACGGCGCCGCGCGGCGGTCTAAGCCTGAACGCTGGATGGAGGAATCGGCCCGCATGACCCGCGCCAGGCGCGCCCGTATCGTCGCAACCATCGGACCCGCCAGCCAGGAGCCCGGCCAGATCAAGGCGCTGGCGAAGGCCGGGGTCGATGTCTTTCGCCTGAATTTCAGCCATGGCTCGCACGACGATCACGCGGCGGCCTTCAAGGCGATCAGAGGGGCCGAGCTGGCGATTCGGCGGCCTTTGGGCGTGCTGGCGGATCTTCAGGGCCCCAAGCTCCGGCTCGGCAAGTTCAACGGCGGCGAGATCGACCTTCAGACGGATCAGGCGTTCCGTCTGGATCTCGACGGCGCACCCGGCGACGCCAGGCGGGTCGGGATGCCGCACCCGGAGATCTTCAAGGCGCTAAAGCCTGGATCGCTGCTGCTGTTGGACGATGGCAAGGTTCGGCTTCGCGTTCAGACGGCGGGGGAAGACTTCTGCGAGACGGTTGTCGAGGCCGGCGAGCGCCTGTCCGACCGAAAAGGCGTCGCGGTTCCGGGCGGCGCCATCCCAATCTCGGCTCTCACCGACAAGGATCTAACCGACCTGGCCTTTGCGCTGCGGTTGGGGGTGGACTGGGTGGCGCTGTCATTCGTTCAGCGGGCCTCCGACATGGCCGAGCTGAGGAAGCTGGTGGCGGGACGAGCGGCCTGCCTGGCCAAGATCGAGAAGCCGGCGGCCCTCGAACAGCTGGATTCCATCCTGGACTATTCCGACGGCGTCATGGTGGCGCGCGGCGACCTGGGCGTGGAATGCCTGCCCGAAGAGGTGCCGGTGGCTCAGAAGACCATCCTGCGCGCGGCCCGTAATCGCGGGGTACCCGCCATCGTCGCCACCCAGATGCTGGAATCGATGACCGCGAACCCGGCGCCGACCCGGGCCGAGGCGTCGGATGTCGCCAACGCCGTCTATGAGGGCGCCGACGCCCTGATGCTTTCGGCCGAAACCGCCGCCGGAAAATACCCGCTCGAAGCGGTTCAGGTCATGGACCGCATCATGGAGCGGGTCGAGCAGGATCCGCGCTGGCCCGGACTGATGGACGCTGAGCACGCCGGCATGGATGATGTTGACGCTGACGCGCTGGTGGCGGCGGCGAGAAAGGCGGCGGAGGCGGCGTCGACGGCCTGTGTCGTGGTCTTCACCACAACTGGCGGCACCGCGCGGCGGATGGCGCGCGAACGGCCGCTGCAGCCGGTCATCGCCCTGACGCCCTCGCCGGACACGGCGCGCAGACTGGCGCTGGTCTGGGGGCTGGAGCCGCGGCTTGGGCGCCAGCCGGCGACGCTGGAGGATGTGACCGAGGACGCCCTGCGGCACGCCGTCGATGCGGGCTTGGCCGGGCCCGGGCAGCGGGTGCTGATCCTCGCGGGCACGCCCTTTGGCGCGCCAGGGGCCGCCAATCTGCTTCGGCTGGCCCACGCGCCGGCCGCGCGCACATAGCAAAGAGCCCCGGACCTTTCGATCCGGGGCTCGATTCCGTTCAGGTCCTGGCGGCTACCAGCGCCAGACCTGGTTGGCGCTGTCGATGATGTAGCCATCGAACAGATCGACCAGATAGATGTTGTTGTCGACATAGACCCAGGCGCAGCCAGGAGGCGGAGCCGGCAGGCCGTACCAGGCCCAGTCATGCACCCGGTAACGCCAGAACACGTTCGGCAGGTAGTCGCCGATACGGTAGCTGCGACCGTAGTACTGGCGCGGGACGTTGTAATAGCCGTAGCCCGGCGCAAAATAGAAATTCACGCGCACGCCATTGTAGTTGCGGAACCAGTTGTTGTTGCGCCACCAGTTGCTGCCATGGCGCCGATTGAAATCGTTGCGCCAGTAGTCGCGGTTCCAGCTGCCGCGGTAGTGGTCGCGGTCGCGATCACGGTCACGGCGCCATTCCGGCCGGCTCCGGTCGCGCCGGTCCCAACCGCCCCGGTCACCACCGCCACGCTGCCAGCCGCCGCGGTCGCCGCCGCCCTGTTGGCCGCCACGATCCCAGCCGTCACGTCCATCGCGGTCGCCACGCCCGCCGCGATCACCGCCACCTTGCTGGCCGCCGCGATCCCAGCCGCCGCGTCCGCCACGGTCACCGCCACCCTGTTGGCCGCCACGGTCACCACCGCCGCGTCCGCCACGGTCACCGCCGCCTTGCTGGCCGCCGCGATCTCCACCGCCTCGGTCCGGCTGGCCGCCTTGATCG